>Ga0136644_10000071_pt1 | contig 74580 bp, 108 predicted proteins | sample C_130820_EF_Meta_FD_94780 | JGI IMG/M metagenome (GOLD analysis project Ga0136644, IMG submission 94780) | Freshwater microbial communities from Lake Croche, Canada to study carbon cycling - C_130820_EF_MetaG (v2) (version 2) | ecosystem: Environmental > Aquatic > Freshwater > Lake | place...
ATCATTGCTTCTTTTATTTCGTCACGGATTTTCTTTCGATCTTCTTCCGAAATTGAAGGACCATCGTTATCTCCGTCACCGTCAAGGTGCTCATCTAAAAGATCACCAAGGCTACTAATGTCAATTTTAGTAGCTTTTTCGTAAATGTCTTCATAGATTTGTTCAAATGACCATCCACGATACTTGTTATCTTGAAACACGCTTATAAATTTTGGAAATTCGCCTATCTTTTCGTCTTTGCAGATTTGATTAACTGCATAATCCATTGCAATGTTTGCAAGCTTTCTGTCACGGCTCTCACGGCGTCCCATATGATCAAATACATTATGAAGTACTTCGTGTGCAAAACCAAAGCTACATTCTTTGGAACTAAGCTTGTTAACAAATCCTACATTGTAATAAAAATGACGACCATCTGTTGCTAAAGTAGATAACCAGTCAGATGCATCAACGATTTTTAATCGAGTTGCCATGTTTCCAAAAAATGGATGACGGAGAAGTAGTCCAATTCGTGCAGTGACTAACTTTTCCACCGCCGAGTGCTGCTCTTCGCGAGAATATTCTTTCTTTTCTGGCTTCTTGATTTTTTCTTGCTTCATAACAGACATTGCAGACTCCTATTGTTATTCAACCATTATACACTAACATATTGAAATGTCAAGGGGCCCATACGAGCCCCTTAACGGTATTATTCCATTGACGAGATGATGTACTTGCCGTACCTTTCATGAAACTCATCAAAACTCGTGAGTTTCGCAGCATCAAAAGGCAGATTGTACTGAGTGAGTGCAACCTTTGCACCCATGACATTAAGCTCAGTAGGAAAATTGTTCATCATGAACTTGAAAAAGTTGTCTGCTTGGTTATTCCAGTCTTTTTCATTTCGCTCACTTGCTGCTAATAGTTCATAGCACATACTGATGGTCAATGAGTACATCGCGGAGATTTCTTTTACCTTCAGCTCGGTAACTTCGCCACTAAGAATCGATTCCGGCCTCGGTAATTTGCTAGCAATCTTGCGATGTGCCATAAACTTGACAGCAAGTCCGTCACCGATAGCGCCTGATACCAAGTCCGTGAGAGTGTTCTCTGGCAGATCATCGTCTTCTAGGAGTTCAGCAACAAACGACCAAGAGCGAGGAGTGGCAAATGAGCGACTAGAACTACGAGGATCGAAGTCGTACAGATCCTGCTTTGCAAATCCAATGTAACCGATTACCTGTTCATGAACATTGTTAGCAATTGCCCATTCTTGCCAATCACCGTGGTTTACCTTAATTTCAAGGTGAAGGAATCGGTTGGCAAGTGGCGCAGGCATTCGATAAGTAACGCCCTTGTCACTTTCACGATTGCCAGCGGCAATGATACTAACACCCTTGGGCAGATGATATGTACCGACTCGACGATTTAGAATCAACTGATATGCGGCTGCCTGTGTTGCAGGCGCAGCAGAGTTGAGTTCGTCAAGAAAAAGAATAGCAGTGGAATTAGGATCGCTAGGCAATTCAATAGGCGGTGCCCATGTCATTGCGCCCTTGTCTGGATTATAAAAGGGAATGCCCTTGATGTCAGTTGGTTCCCACAAAGAAAGTCGAACGTCAATGACTTCTCGGCCATTTTCAGCACCGACCTGATGAACGATATCTGACTTGCCAATGCCAGGAGGTCCCCACATGAATACAGGACGATTTACCTTAAAACACTTACGGATTGCAGCCTTGGCCTCGGTTGGACTTTGGGTGCGATTAACACTGGATACATCTGCCATTTTAAACCTCTATGAATTATTGTGAATGCAGCGTCTTGCTGTGATATAATTCTAGCTGATTAAGTGCGCAGTGTCAATAGGTTTATTTTTCTTGTTCAGCCATTGCTCTGGCAATTCCATACTTTTGTATATCGCCGTTGAATAATATTAATTGAACGGCCATTTTTTCTTTAAAAACCACTATTGAATTTTTATCAATATAATATGGACTATCAATGAATTTATCCAACCATATCATGACTTGATTGGTAATTGTAGTTTCTTTGCAAAAATCAATGCTGTAGGATTTCAAATCCAATTCGTTTACAAGAAGTTGATATCCCTCTTCCGTAAGTCGTAAGCCACCTGATGATTTTTTTCTGGGATTTTGCCAAATGTAATTATATAACTTATCAAAAGACTCGGAGGGCTCGTTTTTTTCATTGATCACCAACTGAGTGAGGTGTCGCTTGATGTCCATATTATTGCTTTTCACCGTTTATCAATTTATAAACGGAAAAATCCGAGCAATTAAACATTTTGTTCAATTTCTCAGATAAATTAAATGCATGTCCTTGATTTGAAAAGGATACTTTTTTATATTTTGTTCCTGATTGATGAGCAATCATACTTGTAGTTTTTAAATTTACCGGTTTACCTTTGTAAAATACTGCCCAAATAGCGTCAGCTTCCAATACTTGCTCAGTCTTATAAGTTTTTTTATTTGTAATTTCTAAAACTACATTAGGTTTTGGTCTAGACATGGTTGCATATATCTCACTCGGTTATATGCTATTATTTATTCAAAATTTATAAATTGCCGCCGTCCATTTTGACAGTGACCTCTGTTTGTACAGACGATCTTAGTGCAATTACATCTAATTCTCCTGCTAAACGAGTCATTACTACTGCCAATGATTCTTCGAGCATATTTGCTTCATTTATCGGCAAATTTAGTGTTTTTTGACCGCTTTTTCGCGCAATTCTAGCTTTTTCCAAGAACATTTCGATAGGTAGAGTATTAAGACTATTCATTGTTTGTTTCTCTGTTTAATGAATTTATCATATTTTTTGCCTCTTCCTCAGTCTTAAACGGACCAATATATGGATATCTAGAAACTGTGATCAGTTTTGGACAAAATGATCTGATCCAGATTTTGGAAAATTTAACAGCATAGTATCCTGCGCAAAAAAAACATTTACTTCTACTAGTTTTTGTAAAAATAGGAAGTTTCTTCTTGACATCCCAAAGAGGATTAGTGGGTATACCTTTAGTGGGATATCCATATATTTCATTTTCCGGAGACAAAGTCTGAGATTCTTGTTGGATTGTTTCGTCTGGTATTACTATACCAAATCGTTCTTTAATCTCATTTAATGTATCCACTTGAAATGTCTGACCACTACTGACCAGTCTGTAACCACTATTTTCTCTGTTGAGGGTTGCTATTTTATTCCTGCCGTCATTTACTAGCCATGATTTGTTAGGAATGAGTACTTTTGCAGTAATATTCATTTATGATACCTTGCTGTTAATGGATCAGCATAGCTTTGAATTTGCTCGCTGATTTTTATTAAATCATGTTGGGCACAAAACTTTATTAATCTTATGCCTACCTGGCTGATATTTTTTTCTTTATTGAGTTCGTCAGCGACCGTATCTAGAATTTTCTGTTTGATATCAGATGGCTGAGCCTTGAGATCACACAAAATAACATTTCGATTATAATCTTCCAGAACTCGGTGCTCTTTGCCCTCACGATCTACCCATCGTTGTAACATAATATTGTTCCATGCCCACCCTTTAGAATTGCGATCAGCGAATGCTTCCTCTAGGCCTACCTTATTCTTGGTGCCTTTTTTGCGAACGCCTGGATACGCACTGAATACATTGTCGGAAGTATCACCTCTCATGCACTTTTCAAATAGCATCCACTCGGGATCTGGAGCTGGTTTAATCTCTCCAGTTTTTTTATCTTTGATGGGCTTATTTTTTTCATCAAAATATCCCTCATGGGTGATAGTCACTCCCATGATACCGTTGTATTGCCTGACATTGGGTGCAATTAATTGTGCGAAGTCGCCATCAGTTGAAATAATAACATGATTATCATCAGGATGAGTTGAAATCCATCCTGCGATTAAGTCATCGGCTTCTAGATTAGAATGCTGCAACACGGTACAATTAGTCTTTTCTTTTAGAAATTCCTTAAATGTATCAAAAGTTTCCCAAAATAACTGGTCTTCTTCCGCCTCTCTTGGAGTAAGTGCATCACGAGCGGCACTTCGGTTTCGTTTGTATGGTTCATACACATCCTTTCGCCAGCTTCTGCCCTCGAGGCAAAATATGACATGTTTACCCTCAAACTGTCTCCATGCCTTTCTTACTGAATCAAACATGATGTGGAGACACATGCCTACCCTTTCATCAGCAGATCCCCGAACTACATGCCGTGACCGAAAAAATGTGTTTGCAGCATCTACTATGATATAAGTCATTAACTAACCTCTGATTTTCCGTTGCCTAAATTATTTACATTGATGTATCCACTAAAACGTCGATCCATCATTACGCCTTCTTCGTTGCCAATTTCTCTACAAAGATCTTGGAACCATGAATCTACTAATTCTTCATCGGCTATTCCTGTATATCCATGACTTCGTAACATTACTATGAAATGCTCGTTCCAGTCAATATCAAAAAATCCATTTCTAGGGTTATCTGGATTAACATGCGTTTCTAAAACCGACACCCAAGGTTCACCATTAGCAGTTGCCGCGGTTTTTGGATCAACTGGTTCTGATGTAACAGAATACTCTTTTGCTGTTTTATGAATCGAATTTCTTAATAACCAATTTTTAATTAATTTAAACATAATAAATCACTCATATATATTTGACCATTTTTTCAATTTTTCAATTTTCTTTAAACAAGCATCGTTTACTTCTTCTGCTGATACAGTATTGGATGCAATTAATAAATTGATCATGCACTGGAGGTCACCCAGCTCTTCCGCAAGGTGTTCCCTATTATCCTTACTACTTGATGGATGATAGCTTTCAAACCCAAATCTTCGAATTTTGCAAACTGCTTGTACGACTTCAACACATTCTTCTTGAAGAATGTTTAAAATCTCATCAATTTTCGTGTCTACGCCGATCATTATAAATGCCTTATACTATTGAGTTGTTTTCTACCAGGGCAATTGTTGTTTTTAACTGGCTCTTTGCACGGTTGAAATTTTCAACGGCAATACTGACCGCATTATTGTTTTTTGCCAACTCTGTTATTTTTTGTTCTTCTGCCATTTGTTTAGCTACATAATTAAGAAGAGCATCAGTATGTGCAGAAAGCTGAATATCATAATGTTTTTCAGGAATGGCAGTCCACGATCCATTTTCGAGTGCTTCCATTTTATTGATCGCACTATTATATCTTACATTCGGAAGAAAAGACACTGGTGAAAAATTATAACTGGAAGATTGTTTGTCATTAACGTGTATATGTGGACTATTTGAATATAAGTTAGTGTACATGTATTACCCATTCAACAAGTGTCATGAAAAAGTTTTTACACCTTTAAATCTTGCCAAGTCAGCTTCCCATTGATTCTTTGCATCCTTGCCTTGGATGAATCGCTGATACTGCTTGAATGAAAAACTTTTGTAATTAAACAAATCCTGTTCATTGAACTTGTATCCAAAATCACGACAAAATGTGCGATACTGCTCAAGTGACTTGAAGATATTGTTAACAGTTTGATTAGTAATTGGCATTATATTTCCTCTTGTGTGTTTGTTGTTGGATTGTTATTGGTAATATTATTTTCGACACACCACTCATCATAATTGGTGATTAGCTTCATGCCGTAATTGTCATATTTTTCTGGTAAAATTAGATTTGATTTTAATATTAAGTTATTTTTTTTAAATGAGCTATAATCTACATGGTGATGCCATCTTCCGTACCTGAATACAACTGTTGCAACGTCGGGATGCAAATCAACTAACATCTGTGATTTTGCAATTGTTCCTGCAACATTATATCTTTCTTTAATTTCAAGATTTTCACTAGTAATTGCTACTCCGCTTTCATCCAGGCCTATTTCTTTGTGATAAAATTCAGCAGTGTTGCCACCAGACACCGTTTGTGTTGCAGCTTTGCCTTGTAAAAATGCATTAAACTGAATAGTACAATCACCGTCTTTTAGGACTCGTAAGCAAATATCTGTATCTTCGTTGTATCGTCCACGCCAACGATGCTTACAGTCATTTTTGATAAGCAATGTTGAATAAATGCGGCAATTCTTTGAGTATGGAGGATATTTTTGATTTGGTGCAATAAAGAATCTATACTGAAAACCTGCAATTGGCACATTTTCGTACCTATCAACAAAGTCTTCTGCTGCTCGGAATATTGCACCAGATTCTACACGAATTCTTTCATTCTTGTACAAGCGATAAAAATCTGCAATATTATCATCTAGGACCCAGTGACGTTCTGCTCCTAGAGCAATTGAGTGATCCCAGCACCAATTTCTAGCCCGCCCTGGACCATCTCCATGATTACTAAAAGGAGCAATCAATAAAGTCACATATTCACGAATGCCAAAGATATCTAATGCAGATTCATAAAGTTCTTCATCCTGTGGCTCAATTGCAATATAATGAGGAACTCTCATGCGAGACAACGACCTTGAAGTCAACATTGACTCATGGCGACCTTTACTTATAATATATACGGGATATCTTGGATTTGTCATCTAAAGCCTTTTTCAACCGTCAAAAATTTGTGTTTATAGTATTCTAACATTTCCAGTCTCTTGGACTCATTTGGCTTATCATACATGATAAGCGGGGTTAAATCAACATCAAATGAAATTTGAACATCAGAAATATTACACATTTCATTTATGATTGGTAAACAATTGTTATGCAATGATTCTATAAATCGATAAATTGAAAAACAGTGTTGATCATATGATGGAAGAACAAGTGTAAATTTTGATTTCTTAATATAGTCCAGATATGTGTCTCTATCAACCAGACTATCTTCGCCAGTTACATAGTTCTTGCAAAAAATATTTGTATTTGAAAAATAGGGAGACATTTGATCTACATAATCTAGTGCATAGTCTCTTTTGCTATTTTCAAGTACAGAGTATCCAAATGTTAGATCATATATCTTTTCTTCCTTGACTTCAAAAAGATCATTTTTATTGTTGAAGTGAAACTGAAGACTGTCTAGTCTTTTAGTATTATACTCTTTTATATCATATCCATGATATAAATGGTAGTTATTACTATTAGGAGCATAATCCTCGTGAACAAGATCTAATGACATTTCATTTGGATCAAATGCTAATTCATGTAACGGAATATCATATGTCCTATGTGCCTTCAATAAAGCCAGTAAGTTTGTCAATATAACACCACATGATTGCCATTTTAGCTGTCCCCTGTCGAGTGGAAATACTCCATTTCTTTTACTTCCGCGAGTGAGATTTGACCTCCAGAGATCGACGCCTCCGATGATATACAAATTTTTATATTCACTCAGAGGTGATATATCTATGCTATCATAAACTTCTTTCCAATTTGACATATTGATCGCATTTTTTTCATAAAATTCACCAAAAATATTTAAATTTTTATTAATATGAATATTTGCGTAGCTGGAAATAAACTTACTAGTTTTATCTGTTTTTTTACATGACAAGTAGTCAACGTTAGTACCATTGCTGCGAAGAATACTCATATGAGCAACCACAGACTTGCCTTCCCTGCCTGTTATAGGCCTAGTTGTAAAAAAAAGACTGGAACTCACTCTTCAATCCATCGCTTAAGGAAATTCGCAGACCTATCAAGCTTTGGATACCAAATGCTTTTAGTCTTTTTAGAAAGATTTTGATCTACTAGCTTTGCAAATGCGTTATAGTCATCTTCGTTCCTAAAGCTGACATAAATTTTCATATATGGAGCATTGTCTTCCTGAACAAATTCAGGCATTCCCTTCCAATGTTTTTTCCATTCAGCTTCATCATCTTCGTCCCATCCTTCGAATAGTGTATCTGCGGTGTTTTCTGGTTCCTCTAACGGAACTACTTTTCCAATACAATTTTCGTATTCAGTTGATTCTTCAACTGTAATTTTTGATGATTTGTCTGTCATTGTATTATTTTGCCTCCGCTGGAAGAAGGTATCGGTAGTCTGCTATTCCGCTGTCAACTGTAATTTCAACAGCGCCGCCATCAGAGAACTTGATAACTTTATTACCTGGTAGATCCATGATTGCCATAAAAACTTTTACAGGCCAGTTCCAAGATTTGGTCAAAACTCCATTTACATTACTTTGAAATACAAAATTTCCGTTATTTGTACCGACATCGCCAAAATAAAATCTCAAATCACCCTTATCAGTGCGAGCAACAAAGTTCAGTTCTTCATTGTTTGCTGATGCTTGTTTCTTCATTTTCTGAATACTAGTGATGGCAGGCACAAGTTCAACATTCCATGTTGCGCCCTTGAATATAACTGTTTTTATCTTGTCTTCGATTACTGATTTTGCCATGAGCCGATAATCGTTGACGAAATCGCCAACTTCTGTTTCAAAGTGAATGCTTATAGGAACATTCTTTTCTTCGCCCTTATCTTCACGAATGACGTTTATTTTTGCCTTATTATCGTATTCATCAAAACTTAAAATTGTCTTTAACTTTGAAAGATTTGGCATACCAAATGTTCCTTGAAGTTCAGCAATAGGAACTTTGGACACTCCAGAAACAATAACTTTTCTATCTTCTGAATATGCAGAAATCTTGGTCTCGGTAGTTGAACTTTCTACTTTTATAAGTTCAATTATGCCTAGGCTGTATGTATGTTGAATGAGATCTTGTAGAAAATTTTTCATTTTTATTATCCTTATTTCATTAATTATACCGTAAATTTATTAAAAAGTCAATAAATTTATTCAAACGAGAATAAATCATTGATTGAACTGTTTGTGTTTATATCTGACTTTAAGTCCCAATTTAAGACTCCTAATAGATTTTCCAATTTTTGATCAACCAACGTCTCGATCATGCCGTTGTTATCAAATGGTAATTCTTTGAACCATTCTGGCAATCTTAACTGGTCAACAGGATATGATATTGATGTAAGTCTAAGTGGATTTTCTTTTAATTTACACACAACAATTTTAGATCCATCTACGATTTTTTGGCTGTAATTATCTCCATTTAATTTTCTAAGATAATTATAATTCAATGAGGCACGTGCATGTCCTGGCATATTAGCTCTACCGGTCTTGCTGTTTGCTTCTAGAGATTCATAGTGCGCAAGTTTGTTAACAGACTTAGGCGAACCCATTGTCCAGCTTGGTTGATCATACATCCAAACTTTGAATTCTATTATTTCTTTGACTATGCTATTTTTGTCTGAACCTGCGAGTAACATTTCAAGGATTTTCATTAGAAATTCTTGAACATATTTCGGTGTATCCGCTCTTTTTAGGTCAAGACCCATTGCCTTGACTTTGCCGTCCTTGCCATCTTTGTCCTGTCGTTTGCCTTCTTTATCGTAATACCTAACAGCATATCGTTTCTTGGTAATAAAAAGAGCACGATCTGCAACAATCTCTCGTCCAGCTTTTATAACTTCACCTCTTGTTTTTGGACAATGAAATTGTTCGAGCATCATTTGTGGAAATGTAACGTTTACTTCTTCTGATATTTGATCATACAGTTGTATTACAGTGTCTTTGTTCCAAACAATTGATCCATTTTCAACTTCTTTTTTTAGGGTTGGCCATGCGGTAAAATACCCAGAATCAGTGTCACCGTATATTATACTAGTGCCAGCATGATCATACGAACCTGTGATAAATTCATTTATTTTTGCCGCCATATGTCGCGTGATTCTTCGACCAGATAGAGTTGTACTTTGGCCAATTCTTTTGTCAAAAAATCTGCAACCCGCATTGAGAATTGCACCATAGAGAGAATTTAGGTTAATCTTTTTCACCAACTGGCGTTTATCCCAATATTCTTCTTCAATTGGATTTTCAGCTTTGATTGCGTCTTTTAGTTTGGCCTGCATTTCTTTTCGTTCTGCATACCAACGCTTTAGTAGGCCTGGAATAATACCTTCTTTTTCATAGGTAAATATTGTACCGTTTGCGCTAAGAATCCACTGTTTGTTACTTTTGAAAATTAATTGATATATTTCTGCACCGTTTGTTATAACAGTGCTTCCATTTTCCCAGTCAATTATAATGTCATGCATGGTATCTTGGTTCATGACAAATTCATACTCGTTGCTGCCAAATTTACCTTCCCATGCCGCAGCAAAGCTCATGCCTTTGGCCATTTTTGCTTCAATTTCTGAAGTAGTATAATCCTGACGCAATTGGCCGATGATAGTTTCTGGACCCATATTCAATGCGCGAATCGCTGATGGATACAGCGAGTTAATATCCATTGATCCAATCCACTCATGTAGTCCTTTTTTAGGAACAGCTACATAAGCTCCTGCTGCTTGAGTGTCATCTCGGTCATTTTTACGAGATCGACTTGGAACTATTAGACCATATCGATGCGCCTCATTTATAATTGCCTGTTCAGTGACAGCCACTGCGCCCATAGTTGTTTGAAGAAGAACGGTATTTTCATGCGCAATTGAACATGCTAAGTCTATGAATTTTAACTTTTTATCCAGTTTATCCAATAGTGCAGTATCTTGGCGGTTATATTCGATGAACGTTCTAAAATCATTATTATAAAGTTGATCAAGTGTGCCTTCATATACTGTTTTATTTTCACCAATTTCTGCCTCGCCTATTGCATCTAGTCGATATGAATGACGTTCTTCGTATGTGTATTTTTTATACAGTGATAGGCTGTCAAGGTGGACTCTGCCAACAAAATCATATGTTACGGCAGATTTTCCAAACTTCTCATATTCTCTTTTTTTTGGATATTGATTCCATAGGCATAATCTTTTTGTTGCTTCTTTGCCTAATGTCTTGCTTATTCTATTTACGGTATACGGAATATCAAACCCTTCAGAATTCCATCCGCTAATAACATCAGCATCATCAATTAAGTTAAGAAATGTGTCTAACATTTCAGCTTCAGAGTCAAATAGAAATGTATTGGGAATATCTTTTATTAATTCATTTGCTGCATCCATTGTCAGCGTCTTTGGAGGAAGCGCAAGGCATACAAGCGTGTCTAGCCATTGTAGATGTACTGATATAGCGGTGATGGGCATGAATGCGTCTTCGGGACTTGCGTATCCTCTTTCTGGATCAAAGTCTACCTCAATATCGTAAAAGGCCACATTTAGTTTTGGCTCATCTTTTCCTAGATAGTTTTCTTCGAGGCATCGAAAAACAGCGTTCATGTCGCTTTCGTAGAGTTTATGACTGCCGTGAATCTTTTGTTCTTTGATGAACTCTTTCCACGTTTTGCATTGTACTTTTGCTAATGGTTCATCAAAAATACTTTTATATTTTCCCTTTTGATCTGGATAATAAAAAACATATTTTGCAGGATAATCACGATAAACTCTGCCTATTTTTGGATCACGTTCAACAACATGTATGGTATCGTTGTCTCTGTTCCAAATTGCATCAACATAGCTCATTCGGATTCTCCTCGAATGTCAGCAACATTTTCGTCTAATTGTTCTTGAAGTTTGCACCGCGTTGAGCAGTAATCTATGTCTATGCAAGATTCGCACAGAAATTCTCTTTGTTCTTTTATCATTATAGTTCTTTCTTTCCGCTTGTGGCCGGAAAACCATCTTCATAATGATTTATGGCTCATCACACCACGGCTCAAATATTAATTAAATTTGATCTCGGTTATCATGCCCGGTTATGCTAACAATCGATTCAAGTGTATCAAAGTCAGTGTAGACATCACTCCAGTTGCCATTTTGTGCAACTTTTATAGCTCGCTTGATTAGTGCAGGCTTAATTTCTAATTCTTCAGCTACTGCCTTGATCGTGTCTTTTAAACCATTGGTTAGGTCTTCGATTTCCTGTAAAACGGTAACGCCTTCCGAAATTAACTGCTTAAGCTTTGCTTGCTCTGCATTACCAAAAACTTTACTCATTATTTTTCTCCTTGACCAACATTATATGTGATTTATTGTTGAAAGTCAAGAATTTGATCGCTTTATACTTGCTCTTAGCATCCAAGAATGTGTTCTATGAGCGTCCATTCTTTCAGCAAGGAAATTGGAGAATCCATGTTCGCCTTCTTGCTCAGCCAAGTCGTAAACTACCTTTAGTATTTTGACCATATGATCACTATCATTTAGTAGCACCTTTACCATTGTAATTTGATCTGGAATACCATTCTCGTCTTCTATTTGACTTAGAACGCTAAATTTTGAAAAGCTACCGGGAACATATGCGTCCAGTGATCTGATTTTTTCTGCAAAATTATCAATATGATCTAAAACTTCCTCATAGATTTTTCCAAATAATTCATGATATTCAAAAAAGTCCGAGCTTTCAATATTCCAGTGATAATTGTGTGCTTTTAAATAAAACGCAAATTCTGATGAAAATGCAACCTTTGCTGCTTCTGTGAGATCACTCATCTTTTTAATTTCCTATTTAAATTTCCCATTAGTTGATCCTCATAAGTAAGTTCTTGTTCAAACAGCTTTGCAGCAAGAGAATCATGTGTCCATTCGTTTACAGGTTCTTCATAAACAGGACGTATTGTGTGTGCATATGAACCGTATTCATTGTCTTTTTTGTCTAAAATTGTTCTAGCACGTTGTCTAGATTTAGCGCGACCAACAACTTTACCAGTAGGCTTACATACTACTTCATATCCAATCGGAGTTGAATCTGCTTCATAAACAGGATCAATTGGTTTGCCAGAATCATCACGTACTTCATCATCGGTTACTCTCAAATGATCTAATGTGACTTGAATTCTGTGATCAAGTTCTTTTACTTTTTCCTCATCTCCCAACTTTATTGCACGTTCACGAAACTGCGCAAGTTTTGCTAGTTGTGGATCACTGCGCATGAGATGCTGTGCCTGCATATGATTAATTCCAGTAATAGATGCAATTAATGCAGCAGTGCCTAGGAGAGCTTTGCCCCATCCCTCGTTGATGCCTAAATTATGCTTGGCCTGCTCAATTGCTTCTTCTCTAGACGATGCTTCATCTGCGGGAATTCTTACAATTTTATTATCAATATGAACTTGCCATTCGTCGCCAATTCTCAAAACTTTAGTGGCGGATTTAGCTTCCATTGTGTATATTTCTCCACTTGCATGTTGACTTAGCATATAGTCTTTAGCAGTGATTAACATACTCTTTGATATTGAAATCTTTTCTTCCACCCATTCAGGAAGATTTTCATTGGTTTTTAGAATTTCCAATAATTCTTTAATAGCATGTACCATTGTGATGAGGTTATTTTTAACCATTCCAACTTCGTCGTTGTATTCGCCACCGCCGCTGAAGTTTTCACTGGGTCTGTAATCTCCCATTCCAACGCCAGCCATCCTGTCTTGAAATTCTTTTAAGTTTTTGTTTAGGCGCCGATTCAGGTCTTCAAAATACTCTGTATTTTTATGTTTTGTTTCTCCGCGCTTCATTGCTGCTTTCTTGTCTTTATGCGTTCCAGCACCACTTTTCTGCATTGAACCTGCAACTGGATTTCTTGGCTTAACTGTGGGAACTTTGACTTTATTTGTTTTGCTCATCTTTTTAACACCTTGGATTTTTTATTTTTTGATTTAGGTGCACCAACTGTACCGCCAAATAACCAGCCGCCGCCTTGTGCGGGCGCACTAGCAACTGATCCTGCCGAAGTGCCGCCTGAACTTGCGGATTCTTTAGCCATTATTGGATTCTGTTGAAATCGTGGATTAATCTCATCATTCTCCTCGACTGTAGAATCTTTTTCTGATGCGCCTATAGTTAAACCTGGTCCAGCCATTCTTTTCATATCATTTTTGCTTAATGTTCTGGTATCTGGAACCATGATAAAAACTGAATTTCCATGTGAATCGTTATGATCCTGATGAAGACCATATCTCATGTTTGGAATCAATCCTAATTTTTTCATTTCATTATGTGTTATATTAAAGTTATATCTAGTAGATTCGCCAGTTGTGTCTCGGTCATGAATAACTCTAAATCCTAGTTTTCTTAATTCATGGCTATTTTTACTATAATCGTGTGGTTTTGCCATGAGTAAAACAGGTTTGCCGCCCATTAAATCTACTTTGAGATAACCACCAGACTCTTTATCATAATATTCTCGTGTGAATTGAGTATTAAGAACTATATTGAAATTTTTAAAATCATCAATATTTGCAGATCGTTCATTTGATCTATGAATTTGGTCAAATGCATTCTCTCTGGCTTCGCCTTGAGAATTTCCTATTCCATAATAAACTAATGATTTATTTTTTCGGTGTTGTGCAACTGCTACGAATTTTTTACCATTGCCAGTAATTTTTCCCATGGCAACTGGTTCTTTAGACATTTTTACAATCCATGTTGCATAATTTTCAATATCATATTCAGGAACATTTTTTGAAATATCTTCATTGGTCTCTTCATCATGGTCGTCATTATGACCACTTTTAGCTACTAATTTGCCAGTTGTGAGATTCTTAGATTGCAACTCTTGAGGAACATGTTCTAATTCGCCTTTTAATATTTTTCGTGCTCTTGCTATGCCATCAACTATTTTTTCTAGGCCATCTTCGTCCGCTTGATATTTGATACCAATTCCGCCCTTGGCTTCCCATGCAGAAATATTGCTGCCACGATCATCAATTAGTATATTAGGAGTGCCATCTTTTTGAACAGCATACTTTGCTTTATTTGGCGTTATTATAATAGATGCTGGTGCTGGACTTAGGTGCTTTTTAATCCAGATTTTTTTCTGATATTCTGAATTTTCATGATCACCACGCAGCGGACTAGAACATATATGATAGCTTCCATATAGTTTGGTAACCATTTTGATAAGTTGATCCGCACTTGCAAATTTTGGCAATCTAGCAAAGAAATCTGTACCAATCATTTTATCCAAGGTTGGATCAGTTTTTGCCGGTGGAATATCTCGATAATTGCCTGATTTGATACCGGCCAGTTTGGCGTATTCGGCAAAAAAGTCTGCCAATACGCCGTCCATGTCCACATATACTTCTGGTCGTTTTTCTTTCATGATTTCTTCTTTTTAGTTGAGTTGGAGTTTTTCATCCAGTCAGCAACTGGACTAACGGTGTTGGTATTACTTAATTCTTCACTGCGATTGCTAGTAAATCTTCTAACTTGTCCTGCTCCTACCATTTTTGCAGCAGCATTGATGATTTCTAATTCTGCATCAGTATAAGTTGCAAGTAGTGGGTCGCCTGCAATTGCGCCAGCTGCTTGTGTTGGAAATTCAGGAGCCCCTGCAAGTGCTAGCCCGAATCTATATTGTTCATAAGGACTGCCGTTTTGTTTATTTATGCTTATGCCTGGCATACTAATACCGCCCTTTAGTGCTGCTGCCTGACTGGCATCCAGTTTTTTAGAATCTGAATGGTGATCGGTTTCGTTTATGAATTCTCGTGCTCTCATTTATTTTTTCCAAACCATAATTGAAACCATTCTGGATCTCCTGGTTTTATATTGTTATTGCGTTCAAACTGACGTTTTTCTAGACCAGACATAGAAATTTCAGCATTATTTATTTTGAGTTGGGTAGCTCTGTATTCTTCTAGTCGTGCTTCTGATCCCAGACCTCCAAGGTAGCTGGCTATTTTAAGTTCTTGAATCGGATCATCTGGTGATAGATGTGCATCATCTTCCGAATCTTGTAAAATATTTTCAGAAGTTATTCGATATTGTTTCATTTTTGTTCCAATATTTTTATTAACCTTCTGAGTTCATTTTCATAAGATTCATCAACTGGCACACAATTTGGAACAGTTCTGCCATTTTTTTCTTTAGTTCCAACTGGATGATATCCTTTCCAACAAGGATTTGTATTGCGCAAAGTTTTCTTCTTTGCTTCTTTTACTTCTGAATCTTTGCTTTCTTCGGCTACTTTGACACAGTTGCGTACTTGGCCGCCACTTCTGCCAGTTTTAGTACCTTTAGCTTGATAGCCAGGCCAACATTTAGTAACGCCGTTTGAATCTTTTTGGCCCTTCTTAATTTCATTAAGATTGCCATGTGTTTTGCACATGCCACATTCCGGGCAAGTCATTTCCATTTCAACAGATTCATTGTGCTTCTTTTTGCCTGCACAATGCGCCTTTTGACTAAATCCTTTTGGGTGAGAGCAGTTGATTGATTTTTTATACTTGGCACTCCATGATTCATTATATTTGTCGTGCTTGTCTCTGATTGTATCAAGTTCTTCTTCACTAGCGCCATCACGGCCTGCTTTTGCTAATGCCATCATACCTTGCTTGCCATATTTTTCATATCCCTTGGCTGCCCGGCTCATTCTTTTTTCGCTTTCCTCCATGTTATGTGGTTTTTTGCCTTTCTTCTTCATATTAATTGCAATGGCAGCTTGTTGTGCTGGATTAGCTGCTTCTTTTAACGCAGTTATTTTCAGTTCTGCATTAATGATCATGTCACGCATTTCTTCAATGCTTTCGCAGTGCCAGCGACGAAGTGACTTGTTGATTGGACTATTAGGATCACGCTTTGTCTTGGCACTCGCATGAGCTTTCTTCATGCCCTTCATTCTAGCACAAAATGATTTACGGCGTTTTGCTGCCTTTGATCCCTTTTTTAATTTGCTTGGTTTGGTGGTTACCGCTGTGCTTAACTTAGAACCGGGATTTTCTCTACGATATGCCTTTACTGCTTTTTTACTCATGCCTGGAGTTCTATCTTTTCGATTGGCTTTTTGCCAATCTTCATAGATTGATTCGCCAAAATACTTCTTGTCCATTTCCTCATATGCATGACGAATTTGCTCAATATTCATTTCAAGTTCTTTCATGTGATGTGCAATTATTCGCCATTCTTCAGGACTAGCAGTTTGTGCTCGTTTAGCTAACTCTGATAGCATCCATCTAGCTTGCTTTATTCTGTATGACAATTTTGCAGGATTTATTCCCAGATGACCTGTGATCATTGGATCATCTGGATTTTCTGAATTATGCTCTATTGCCTCATCAGTGTCAGTGAAAAAAGTAAACTCGTTGGATCTCATATACAAATACTTCCTTTATAAAGGTATATTAGTACTTATCATTTCCATAAGAAATTTTACACGATTGTCATCCATAGTATCTGGAATCATCTTACGAAATGCTGCAAAATTGTCATCTAGTGCAGCTTTCCTAGCAGCAGTACCACTTACGCCCTCTATGCCATCGCTATCAGGATCACGATTGCCGATCGACAATAGTTCAATTGAGTCGTAGTTGTAGTCAACGCCGTTTTGTTTCTCGATAACACTGCCCAATGTGTCAATACGATCACCACCTGCAACGAATACTAAATTCTTGTATTTCTCATTTAGAAATTTAGCAGCCTCTACAGGAGTGCGAACAGTATCGTTGCACTCGATAAAGTTAATACCGGGAAATATTTCACACAGAAACTCAATCTTAACATCAATTGTCAGCGGATTTTTCTTCTTGTCGTGTGTCTTGCTTACAAAGATTGCGTAGTCGGCATTTTCCGACGCAGCATAATTCTTAATCAGCTGAAACATCATTCCGTGCGCAATCGTAGGAGGCTGAAAGCGACCAAATGCAAATACTATGCTAGACATAAGATTACCTTTGACAATGCCTTTTCCTTGTTAGCACCTTTAGGTGTGCCAACTTCACCTGACTTAACTGTGACCATACTCTTGAACAAGCCCATAATACGCTTTGCACTACGAGGATTTACAATAGTATTCTTTACATCTAATAGCAGTTGATCAAAGCTCTTGTCAAGATCGTAATTATCTAATAGTGTGACTACATCATTCCAATTCTGACTGGTCCACATAACGTCATGCTCTATTTCTTCATACGTGCCTGGTTTGTAATGAACCAGGCGTAACTCCAGTTTAGAACTGCTTAACGTGAATTCATATTCACGGTCACGCCAAGGCAACATGTAACCGGCAAGATCATTTAACTTTGAAAAAATTTCAACATATGGCGTTTCAATGGCCTCAACCTTAACAAGACCTAGCACAAGACCCTGTTTTTCAGCAGGCATATCAAGAAACTGCCTCTTAAACTCCATTTCTTCTTCAGTTAGTGCAACGATAGTATCAATCTGCACAGAATATCCTAGTGTCTTGTTATGAAAACGAACAGATACAAGTTCACCAGTGTTGCTTGTACGCTTGCCGCGATGCTTTTCTGAAGTGAACGGTACAATCACATCCTCAGGAAATTCCTGAAGATACTTAACTAGATTCTGTTTAAGTACTTGCTTAGTAAGACTTGTATGAATATGAACAATCAAATCGATGTCACCAAACGTAGTCTTAGTAAGGTCGGAGTTATAGCTGCCGGATGTAACCATATCAACAAAGCCAGGAAAATCTCCCATTACTTCACGAAACTCGTCAACAAACTGTGCAAAGTCTGCACGGTTACGAACACGCTCTGCACCAGTTACACCGCTCATATAAACTCTTTCAGCTTAGAAGTCTCAGGCAGGAATTTGCCAGTCAACCCTAGTTCATCTTTGTAGTTCAGCCAATGATATGTTAAGTTGTCAGGAATGTCAACCCTTGTTGAATCCAGAATCTTAAAGTAAGTACAAAGCAAGCGATACATTTGATCGGGATCAAGATTTTCAGCAAGCAACATGTAGAGCTTGTAATAATCCTCTGCATCGTCTTCGGTAATTTTAAATCCAAGATGTGAGCCAAGCACAGCTAATGCACCTGCTGGTGATACTGCCACTAACTCGCCTGTGTGCTTATCCTTAACGCCTGCGACATGCCCAAATGATAATCCTGCTATTTGAAACGCACTTAACATCAACTGTGTACGATGCAGACCTTTAACATTTGAATCTTCAGGATATGCAGCCGAGTAGTAGGAAAACTTCAGCCATTCAAGATTACCTACCATCCAGTCAATTTGTACACCTGTTCCTAAACTGGAGTTATTTTCATCAACCTGTGGATACAGTGTAAAGATGTTACCATCTGTTACCTTCTTCCCGTCGCAGAAGATATGTTCAGCATGATCGTTAATGTACTTGGTCAACAACTTAAGAAACGCTTTAATGCGCAGTTGGTTATCATTACTAGATCGGGCCCGTTTCTTGAGTAGAATAAATTCATTCTCAAATTCTGCGGCAGCTAATCCCCACTCTTCTAAAGACTCATATACATCATTCAGATTGAGAATATCGTCAATGCTAACGCCAAGATCAATATCACCACTTACAGCTTTCTTGCCGACAGAACCTAGGGCAATGAAGTGATCTGTATTAAAAATGTCTTTTTTAGCTGGAAATAAATTAGATAATTCAGCAAAATATGCTGTTAAAGTCGGAGTAATGTGTTCACGCTTGATGCTGCTTGTTTTATCAGCAAATACGTTTCCGCCCATTTGATTTACTTTCTTCTAGTGGTTGAAAAGATAGATACTCAGGATACTCTTTATTAAAATGACGCATTACAATACCAGCAACCGCATTAGCCTCATTCTCTTCAGGCGATCCTGTGGTAGGATCGATGTCAATGTGTTGTTCATGTTGTTTTGCATGTGCCAATTCATGTGCCAATGTTCTTAGTATATCAACTGGCTGTCTATTTGCAATGGCTAATTCTAATGTGTATGAATCATTATGAAATCTGCCCATGGTAGGCTGATCACCCGAAGATAATGTCTTTTTAAGAACAATAGTTGGCATATTATCTAGATTAACAATTTTTTTAGCAAATGGCAAGAACTTTTTTAAGATTTCTTTGAAATCAGCAACATTAATTGATTCAGAAATTCCATTTTTTTCGTGAGATGCTTGGCCCATTCCTATATCTGCCAAATCCATTATGTCTTTTTTAGGAACAAGATAAACATCTATCGTTTTTCGGTTCTCTAAACTTATGGCTTTTTTCATGCGGTTGAGCCCATCGGCAACCGTAAGATGACCATCATCATTCTGTAACACTAATAACGGATAGTTAGTATCTGCATTAGCCATTCTCTTACGCTGCTCTGGATTATCTTCCCACCAGTCTAAGTCATGCTGTAGTTTGCTTAGTGGAAAGTCTTTTTTGAAGTATACAGGATTGCTCTTAGCAAAATCCAATACACTTTCTACGCTCCAAGTATTGCCTTCTTCGTCGCCAAACTTGCTGCCTCGAAAATAATCTTTTTGTTTTGGATGTTTATCATCTGCAAAGTTTTCATCAATTTTGTCATTCAAAAATGTATCCGCTAAAGCTTTACAGGCTTTTCTAAGATTTTCACTATTTGTTTCTTGTAGCGTAAATTGCCGAGTGTCGTGTTCATGTTGCGTAGGATCCATATATCCACAGTAAACTTTGTGAACAGGACTTTTGTTAATTAAATCAGTGCAACTTTCTCCAACACGGTCATCCATGTGATCTGAGCACGGACTTAGTGTGGTGATAATAATACTGCCTTTGGGAATTTCACCATATTTTTTTGTATAAGCCATCATTGCCGCCCGCTCGGCGTGGATTCTTCGACCATCTTTTCCGGGAAAGTTTAACCTTGCAACAAGGTTATTGTCAGGATCTAGAACGGCAGCAGCGACCATTCCATAATAGTCAGGATCTTTGTCCTGTCCTTGAATAACCATTTCAGCCAATTTTGTTAAAATTCTGTCAAGTTTATCGAGATTTTTAATTTCCCAATCGGCCTGATCTTCGACAAAGAATTCTAGTAATTTCATATTACTTGCCTAAGTCGTATTCGTCTCCGACTACATCCTTGTGAAAGTGTTCAGCTAACCGTTTACATAAATCAATTCGAAATTTTTTATTAAATATTTCTTTTGGATTTCCCGGAATATCATTTTCTTCGTAATATTTGATACATCCAGAGTTTACCATAGGTTTCCAAACTTTGTAATCGTGAAGATCGTGCTCATCATCAAGTGTTTTTTTAAGCTCTCTGGCGATTGGCATAAAGTATTTTTTATATAAGTCATCGTCATCGATAATAAACCAAAAAATCTCATCGGATAGTCGGTTTTCTTCTTCTTTATCCATTTTATTAGGATCTTTTTTTGTTTCTTTATTGGCGTCATGGGAGATATTGCCAAAAAATTCACAGAGTTTCATAAAATTAACCTCGATTGATTTATATATTTATGTGAATTAATAATTCAATCGTACCGATTGTAATGTGCCCTGTCGTATATCAAGTCGTACTCTGCACCATGCATAGTCTCCTGTAAAAATAACAGCAGAAGTATAAGTTGGACGGCTAACTGCGCCACTAAATCCGCCACTAACTCCAGCACTGCCAGTTGTTTCCAGGCCAGTGTAAGTGATTCTGGTAGCCGTTAAATCAGTCCAGTCATTTTCTCCTGGATTAGGAGTTGTCGTAACTTGGATCATACATGAACCCTTGAATGATCCTTCAATGGTATAGGCAACATTATGCAATCTGCTGCCTAACCGAAAATATCCAGTACTACGAATGGGAGTACTGAATAGAGTGAGTGTGGTAGGAGGTCTTTGTCCATTTACCATTTGCGGCATGGTTATACTGCATTGGGTATTGTGACTATTTCTAGTCAACCATGGATTATAAAACTCAAATGCTTGACTTATTGATGGCATATATCGTCCTCAGATACACTATTTATTAGTGTACTTCGGACAATATAGTGCTCTGTCTTTAATAAATTTTTACCTAAGTATAGTTGAATAAATGCCAAGGATTTATCATTTTCTATATCAAATGTTATGTAAGTTCGCCATCTCTTGATTCCTTGAAACCACTCTTTTGTGTAGTAAGGAATATCTATGCTATCTTCATAGTTGATTAACCAGTTGTGCATTTTCAATCGGTCATCCACTGGCATTAATTGATTTAGATAAACTCTATACTGAAATTTACCACCTGGAAGTTTATTGCATAATTTAATATGCTTTTTTTCAAATAACTTGATCAATTCTTCATTACCGGTAGGCTCGGTGATCTCTGTTATCCAAGATGATATAGCCGTGATGATTTTTTGATGAGTGTCATTATCTGCCGAATAAAACATGATATAACTGCCCTCACACCGTACTTTAATTGATTTATCGTTGAGAATATCTTCACTGTCATTGATAAACTTTAGTAGTTCCGCACGAGCATGTACACTGATATCATATCGTTTGTGAATCTCCATTACACTGGTTGGATCACAGTATTTTTTTGTCGATGCCAACCCAAGTACTCTAATCAAGTATATATTTTTAACTAATGCTTCTACTTTATACGGATATTTTCCGTAATACAGCTTTTTAGTCTTCTGATACTTCATCAATTTGTTCCTTTACTTTAGGAGTTTTCTTCGCAAGTACATCAATAAAATTAAATTCAAAGTCGTCATCTTTTGCAGTGATTTCCACTACTCCACCGTTTACTAGTTTACCAAACAGTATTTCTTTGCTCAGTGGCTTTTTGATAAACTCATCAATTGTACGACCAAGAGGTCTTGCGCCCATTTTGCTATTGAATCCCTTCTTGATGAGTAATTCTACAGCATCCGGAGTTGGCTTGACAAACACATTCTTGTCCTTGATCTGTGCATTTAGGCTGTCAATAAATTTCTTGACAATTTTGATCATGACTATGTGATCTAACTTGCCAAATTCAACAATGCCATCTAGACGATTGCGGAATTCTGGTTTAAAGAAGCCATTAACTGCGTTTGTTATTTCTCCAGTTCGATCTTGATTGCCAAATCCTACACCATTTTTCTCGGCATCACTTGCTCCTAGATTTGAGGTAAGAATAATTGTGCAATTTCTACCGTCTGCCTTTTTGCCATTGGATCCTGTTACGATGCCACTGTCCATTAGACCAAGTAATATATTACTTACACTAGGATGTGCCTTCTCAATTTCATCAAACAGTAGTACGCAGTTAGGATGCTCCTGTAGTTTGGTTATCAATTGTCCAGCATTATCTTCAAATCCTGCATATCCTGGAGGAGCGCCGATAAACTTAGCAACGGAGTGTGATTCTTGAAACTCACTCATGTCAAACCGTATAAGTTGTACGTTCAACGATTCCGCAAGTGCTTTTGCCGTTTCAGTTTTGCCGCATCCAGTTGGACCAACAAACAAAAAGCTACCTATTGGCTTATCATGTGCTTTTAATCCAGCTTGTGCAATAAAAATCTTATCTAATAGAATATCAATTGCATTGTCTTGTCCATACACTCTTGTGCGCATGTTCTTCTCAAGATTCTTGAGATTCTTGTTTTCTTTGGCAGCAATTTGTTCAACAGGCAAATTTGCCTGCTTTGCAACTTCAAAAACAATTTCATCGTGATCGACTATTCCACCAGTCTCGTCTCTGATTTTAAATCTAGCACATGCACTATCAATCAAGTCAATTGCCTTGTCTGGAAGATGCCGACCAGTTAGATATTTGGAACTATATGTCACGGCATCGGTGATTGCTTGATTTGTGATTTTAACGTCATGATGCTTTTCATAAAATTTCTTAAGTCCTTTGATGATTTTAATTGCCATTGTTTCGGATGGCTCATCAATAATGACTCGTTGAAATCTACGCATTAATGCACGATCTTTTTCAAAGTGCTTTCGGAATTCCTCCCACGTAGTTGATGCAATTACTTTGAGTGTTCCATTACTCAGTGCTGGCTTAATCATGTTACTCATATCATTGGGACCACCACCAACTGCACCCGCTCCGCTCATCATGTGTGCCTCATCAATGAACACAATGCAGTTCTTTCGCTTTTCCAGTGCATTAATAACTGCCTTGAGACGCTCTTCAAAGTCACCTCGATATTTTGAACCTGCAAGCATTGCACTGATATCTAGGTTATAAATTGTATGATTTTTTATATAGTTTGGAACAGTGCCTTCGACGATTTTACGAGCCAATCCTTCGGCGATTGCAGTTTTACCAACACCGGGTTCACCAATCATCATGACACTGGACTTTTGACGCCTTGCCAGTACAAGTAGAATGTCATCAATTTCTTTTTCTCGACCAATTACTGGATCAATTTGCTTTTCAAGTACTTTGGCATTAAGATTTGTGCAAAACTGTACCAGAACTTTTTCAATTTGACTTAGGCTTGAATCCTCGTCAGTTTCGTTTGGTGTATCAAATGAGCTTTTATTCAGATAGCTGATAAATGCATCTTGATCTATATTTGCCAGTTTGATGAAATGTACGGCATGACTTTTCTTTTCTGAAAATATTGCAAGAAAACAATCTCTTGGCTCAATTACCGTCCGACCAGCAAACAAAACTTGAGTGAATGCACGATTAAGAACACGTTCAACGCTATTGGTCTTTCGTGGTCTTCCTTCAAGCTTTTCGACCTTGATGTCTCCAAGGTCGTTTTTAATATACTCATTCAAATTGTTTTTTAGAGAATTCGTATCTACGCCAAAATCAATCAACAACTCATTAAATTTATTGTCGGTTACTATACTATGAAGCAAATGTTCTAACGTGACGTATTCGTGTTTATTTTTGGTTGCATTTTTAATTGCTCGTTCAAAAATTGCAGCCAAATCTGGCGTTGGTTCTAACATTTAAACTCCTTTTAGTTTATGTTAATGGTTTTTAGAAGATTCTTTTGATCTTCAGTCAATTTTGGTACGGTAATTTTTACTTTTACTAATAGTCTTCCTCTTTGAGAGGGATTATTAAAATTAGGCATACCGTGTCCTGATATTCCTAGGATAGTTTCATTTTGTACGCCGGAGGGAATAGTTGTTTCAAGGATCTTATTATCGATTCCTTCGACAGTTATGGTGCATCCAGTCATTGCATCAATGCAGTTAATCTCAACTTCCTGAATAAGATCATCGCCAGACCGTTTAAACTTTGCATGATTTTCAATATGCACAGTTAGGAGTATATCTCCCCTAGGCGCATTAGGAACTCGATCATCTCCTATTCCTGAAAGTTTGAGAGTTAATCCCTCATGAACTCCTCTTGGAATTTTTACATTAATTTCCTGCTCTTTGCCACTTGGCAAGGTCACATTTGCAAATAATTCTTTGCCGTTAAACGCATCTTCCAGTGAAATTGAAGTTTGTAATTGAATATTTTGATTAGTTGGACCACGTCTGTGAAAACCAAACATATCGCCGAATGGATTTCCATTTCCAAAAAACTGCTCAAACCCACCTGGTCCACCAAACTCAAAGTGAAATCCTCCGGGTCCTTGATGAAACTGTGATTGGGGAGAGTCATATTCTGTTCTTTTTTGAGGATCTCCTAGAACAGAATATGCTTCTTGAATTTTTTGAAATTGTTCAGCATCACCGCCTCGATCTGGATGATGCTTCATTGCCAGTGAGCGAAAAGATTGTTTAATTTCTTGCTCACTGGCATTTTTACTTACGCCTAAAATTTCATAATAATCTGTCATTTTTAAAATCCGTTATAATGTAATATTAATTATACAGATTTTTACTAGCAATGTCAAATTAAGAATTAATCAAAAATCCAGTATCAAGTAGCTCTAATTCATTTTCTCTATCAATGTATTTGTATTCTACTTTAGTAGGTTCAAATGGCTCAATTGCTGCAAATACATCCTGAATATTTAAAGCACTACACGTATATACATCTAGCTGCATCATTGCAGGCTCGCATTCGTCCCATACATGCATTGCAATATGGCTAGTTTCAATAATAGTCACGGCGGTCAGTCCGCGATTACCGACCATGTCAGAATATACAGCGTAGGGGCCCATTAAAATTTTCATATCGATTTGACCTACTAGATTTTTCATCCAGTCTTGAATCGCTTCGGCACATTGTGGTGGATTATTTAACTCTGCTCTGACGATAAGATGCTTGTGTTCAAGTACTTTACCCATTTCATACCTTCCCTGTTTAAATGGTGATATCCGCATGGATAGAAATCGTCCGCGGTGTTTTATTTATTCTTTTTTATAGATAAATTTAATTTACCAAGTGTTTTTTGTAATTATAACAGCTTTTTCACCATTTCTGATCAAGAAATGGTCTTCTATTTTATGAATTTCATAGTTGCCTAAATACTTATTCAGGTATAATACTTGATTTTGACTCTGTTCGTCAAGTTGAATAGCACCTGAAAGTTCATTTTTTAATATGGCATATTCTCCAATTGCAACTACATTTGCTGTCAATAGTCCAGCATATGGTTTGTTAAAAGAGATATTCCTATTTTCGTCAATTTCAACGGAATCAATTGCTCCTTGGTTGAAAAACTCGCCAATTTCAGAAACATCAGAATCTTTAGTTGCGGTGTTATATTTTTCCGGTGTTAACGGTACATATTTGGCAAATGTTTCTCTGTCAAAATCGTGACCAACTGCGTCCTTGTACCAACGAAATCGCCAGTTATCAATATCACATAGTTCTGATATTCCATTTAGTAATTCTGATACATACTTGGCAGCATCATCATTTCTTTCTATTTCTACAAAAACGCTATATGCACCGTTTTTCTCTTCTCCTGAGCTTATGTCAGAGTCCAATACGAATGCATATCCCTTTTCAATGAACTCCATCAAATCAATTGCAGGTTCTTTGTTAAATGCATGAAACTTTAAAACAATAGTGTCTTCGTCGTTTCCCATTTTACTCTGATATTGATCTACCGTAAAAATTCGATTGATCGCATCACTGAGGTCTCCTGCATGAAGGCCTTCGGATAAATTAGGAACTTTGTTCTGGGAGTTCATTTGAGACTGGTTCATTGGGTAGAGCTTCCTGTGCTGCTTCATTTGGATTGATTGCTTCATTTTTGTCAATATCGATATGATCTTTGACATACTCGCTTTGTTGGCGTTTTTGGCCCTGGTATATGTCTTGCATTAATTTCTTTGGTATAGTTAATTTTACTAACCATATAGGCTGAGTGTCTATTTTGCCTTTTTTTGTTCCTGGACGAAAATCGTTGTGTGTATATATTTTTCTGGGAACCATAAGATTAGATTTTTGATAAGAGATTTTACATCCATAATCTAGAAGTCGTTCTCCTCCAACTGGATCTGGCATATTTTTTTCTGGCCACATGAAAGTGCATGACACTGTGTGCCTATGTACCTCTGGTCCCATCATCAATTCACCATCTTCCCAGTTTTTAAAAACATATATATCAAGATCGTCCAAGACTCTTTCAAAGTCCTTTAGGATCTTGAATGCATTGTCATTTGTGGTCAATGCTTCGATTGTTTTGATAATATCTACTATGTCATGCATGGCGTTTCTCTTTTTTGTATCAATATTTATATAATTTCAAAAAAATGGTGTTTGGTTAGGTTTTTTAGAAATTCAGATAATTAAGTGTGCAGGTCGAAAACTTTAGGAGATACAATTTGTCTAGACTAAAGAAACGCAATGGTACTTATAATAACCAGACAAATTCGCAGCGCGATGAGTCACCTAATCTCATCGAAATTAAAAACTATATTAAGAAAAAACAGAATGTTCAAATTATTCCTCGTAACACTAGTCAGGAAAATTATTTAGAACTTTTGAGAAATCCCCGAAAATATATTATCTTTGCTATCGGTCCTGCCGGTACGGGTAAAACTATGCTCGGAGTACAGCATGCCATCAAGCAATTCAAAGAGGGGGTGGTTGACAAAATAGTCATTACACGGCCTGCTGTATCAGTTGACGAAGAACATGGATTCTTGCCAGGAACATTAGAACAAAAAATGGAACCTTGGACAAGGCCTATATTTGATGTTTTTAAAGAATACTATCATCCAAAAGAAATTACTGCCATGTTAGAAAGTGGAGTGGTGGAAATAAGTCCACTTGCTTATATGCGCGGCAGAACATTTAAGGATGCATACATAGTAGCGGATGAAATGCAGAATGCTACTCCTAGCCAAATGAAAATGTTACTTACTCGTATTGGCGAAAACAGTCGAATGATTGTTACTGGAGATTTGCAGCAGGCAGACAGGCCTACTACTAATGGTCTTTTAGATTTTATCGAAAGAATCAAAGGACATTCCGGTCATAAAATGATCGATATCGCAAGATTTGAAACTAAAGATATTGAACGTCATCCTGCGGTAAAAGAAATATTATCAATCTATAAGGAGCTTGATGACTGATAAATTATAACCCCTAGCCGATATATGAAACCCGCGTAACAATCGACCTGCAAATCAAGTTACGCGGGTTTTCATTATTGAAGTCTGGCTAGTTTTACTAAAGTTGCTGCTAGATTCAATTCTGGATCGGCAATAATTGTATGATCTACTAGTCCCTGTTTAATAATTAACAGAGCCTGGTCTTTAGTTTCATCGTCTTTGCCAAAAAGATCAAGATTATCATACATCCATCTGTAGATTTCTCCCATCTCTTCTGGTCGTGCAGTTCCACAAAGCAATTTACGGGCCGCCTGTATTTTTCCAGCTTTGAATAATTCAACCATTTCAATTTTATAATCACTTACGCCACTGTCACTATTATTTGCAACAATCAACTTTTTATTGCGAGTGTTTTGTTGAACAAAATTTATACACTTGCGAAGATCGGGATATGTTGCTTTGACATATGTATCTAGGGAATCAATATCAAAATCTACCTCTTCGGTGATGAGAATAGTGGCAACCCTAGCAGTGAATTCCGTTTGATCAATGCTACTAAAATGCATTTGTTGACATCTGCTATGAATCGCAGGTATGATCATATGAGGAGAATTGCATGTTAAAATGAATCTACTTGTATCTGAAAATTCTTCCATAACTCCTCTCAGTGAGGCCTGTGCAGGAGGAGTGAGATAATCAGCCTCATCTAGGAGCACGACTTTGAATTTGCCAAATGGAATTGTGCTAATAAAAGAACTTATACGATCTCTCACCTCGTCAATTCCGCGTTGACGACTAGCGTTTATTTCCATGATGTCATAGGGCTCGACGCCTAATTCATTTAAGAGAAGTTTTGCGAGTGTAGTCTTACCAATGCCTGGACTGCCACTGAGAAGTAGATGCGGAATAGATCCTTCTTTGATCCATGCTAGAATCTGTTTCTTCTGATTTTCGTCTCGGAAAACATAACCATCTACTGTATTTGGTCTATATTTTTCTACCCAAAGTTGATTCATGTGTAATCCTTCTTTAATGCTGCAAAAGTTTTAATTTTTTCAATAAGTTTATCATATTCATCGTAAGTTAGGGCAGACAATTCTGGAAATTGCTTTTCTAAGTATGCATCCCTATGATCTAATTTATATCTAATTGCTTGTGATTCACATAAATGTGGATCGCCTTCAAAATCGGTATATGGAGTCCTTGTTGTTCTTTCATTTATACTAAAGCTTAAATATTCTTTTTGAATAACAATTCTTCCATCACCTTTACACTGATTACAAGTATGTCGTTGTGTATAGTATTCACGCTTATGATAATCACCAAGTTCTTCCGTAGTATATGTGCCAATGCCCTTGCATCGATCACATGTAGTGACTTCATTTTTGCAATTAAAATATCCTGAAATCGACGGTGGCAACTTGTCGATAGGCATTGACATTAAAAAATCTCTACATGTGTTGAATGATCAGGTTTATTTCTACCTTCTCTGTACCTCTTAATAGTAGTGGTAATTTTAATGTTACCATTTTCAAGACGCTCATATGTCTTTGATTCTTCTTGTAGCAGTGTAGTAGGTTGACTATGCGCGCCATGTGTGGGCCTCGCGGTTATAATAAGAGGCGGTGCGTCCGAAATATTGTTAGATGAAATGTGGTAATTGAAATCGTCGTCTAGTGGTTTATTCATAAAAAACTCCTTGATTTTTTGCAATTGTACATTAGAATACAAAAAAAATCAAGGAGTTTATTAAGGGTTTAGTACAAAATTAAAAAATTTGGTGTTATTTAATATTTCACTTCGTTCTGATTCGGATACCAGAAACAAATGAGATTCTTCATGATATTCATTAAATGGACAAGTCCAAGTTCCTTGCCTTTGAGGATTTTCATTAGGAGTATACTTGTGAAGTATTTTGCATTTAGTGCAAAAACTTGGACCTAACCCCATGATCGATCTCTTTTATTTGTTTTACAATTCTCTTCGTCTAATTTTTCACTGTAAGTTTTATATAACATCTCCATCCAGACCTGTAATTCTGAAACAGTTGAATTATTAAGCAATTCAATTAGTCTTTTTTTTCGCTTTTCTAATTGATCGAGTCGTTGATTTTCTGACAGAATGCGAACTTTTCTTTCATATTCTAGCTCTGTCTTAGGTAAAACTAATCCTGGATTCGGCATTAGTCCCGGTTTAGATAAAATAATTTTTTTATATAGCTTGTTATCTTTTACTCTTAAAAGATCTGCAAAATTCTTTATGCCATTTTTTTCTAAGTCTATTTTATTAACTTGTATGATATTATGGGTTTCTTGAAATTTATAAAGTTTTTCTCGTAACCTTAACGCATAGTCTTCAGTCATTTGCCGAGATGTTAAATCATACGCTAACTCAGTCATATCTAGTGGCATGTATCTTTCTATAATTTCACCTAGCGGTGATTTAATAGAGATTCTTGGAATAATCCATTTTTTAGTCTGCCCACCGACCCATTTTGCTCCTAAGTTTTTAACTTTTCTTATAGCTGCCTCATGTCCCCTCGGAATTGATATCGCAATATCATTTGATCCCAGCATATATTTTTTTATTGCTATATCTGGATGATATACACACTCTACAAAAATATCGTAATCGAGTAAGTAAAAATCACAACGATGGAGTGAATTTTCAGAATACCGTTTTTGCGGCTCGTATTTAATATTATTCGGCAATAATATTCTATTAACAAATTCGGCTTCAAATTTACTGTTGTATTCTACGCCGTCGTTTGCAATAGTTTTAACTCCGAAGGGATTGGGCATTATAGTAAACCTTTATTTTTAACTTATAAATCGCCGTCTTTTCGATTCTCACTATAATGTGCATCAAATTTGCCGCCAGGATAACGAGCTTCTAGTTTACGAACATTTTCGGCAATAACATCATTAGGATCTAATCCTAATGCATTACAAGCATTTGTCCAATACCAGATTACATCGCCTAATTCACGCTTCATATGAAACAATGCGTCTTCGTCCAATTGCTTGCCTTGAAAGAAAATTTTCTTTGGAATTTCACAGAATTCTCCTGTTTCAGCAGCCATTCCAATTGCAGAAGTTAGTAGCAATGGCACATTAACGTCTGGACCATAACTCTGCGTCTTTGGATCAAATCCACTGTCTACTAGATCAAGTCTATCCATAAATGTGGTCAAATCTTTGCTAGGATCGCTGCAAACTGCTAAAACGAATTCTTTATACTTGTTTAAATCAATTTTACTCAATGTTGCCTCTTATATAAAATCTTCTGGGCGATGTTGTACGCCAGGTGATGTGTCAATTTCGTCGCCAAATATAACATCAGAGTTTGGTTTCTCAGATTGCCATCCTAAAATACTTTCTGCTTCTACCATTCGAATCTCAGTAACTCCGTTGCCTTCGTTTAGTTTAAATCCTCGTGTCCAGCGACCATGTTCTACTAGAATCCAGTCGCCGATTTTATATTCATCTTCATTCATGCGTCCTTTTGCGTGAACTTTTGCCCAACGGGGATAAATTCCTCGAGTTGATCCATCATCATCTTTAATGATAATACCACCTTTGGATTTCTGTTCACCAAAATACATGTCTGTGACAATTACACGATCAAGAACGGGAGTGAGTTTTCCATTAACTATCATTGGTAACCTTACTGTTTTGGAGTTTGTTGATTGTAGTGATCGTTGACAATATCTTCACGTTTGCGAATGATAGTACCGCCTGGTCCCAATTCATCTCCACGAGCGTTCATTCTGACATTTCCAACTGCTGGCATAGTTTCATTTCTTGCAGCCAATGATTCCATGTCAACTGTTTTACCTTGCATTGTTTTATAAATTTTGCGTTCGGCCATTTCATCTTTTCCTTATTTTAAAAATTCTTTGATGTCTAAATCATATTTTAAACTATCAATTTTGTGTACGTCTAAAAGATATAGACAGTAGCTTGCAACACTACTTCCTCTTCCTACGCCCCATACCACATTGTTGGAGCGCATTGTGTCTACTAAGTATTTAAGATATTTCAAAACATCAATGAGATTATGATGAATGAACATGGATAGTTCCATCTCAACACGGTCAATTTCTGTTCTAGTTTTGCATTTTGATATTAGAAAATTTTGAATATCAAATGACTTGTATTTCTCTGGCATGAACCAATTTTGCTGTTTACTGGCGTCAAACTCTGTTATGTCAACATCGGATGTTGTGAATACCTTTAAATGGGAAAATCTATCAGCATTGCTTTTACATGCTGAATTGAATTGATTTACTAGGCAGGGATCCTCAATATTTAATTGTGACAAATCATTGATAGTATCGGTATAAAGTCCTTTTAGGATGTCAGTATCGTCAACAATAATTTCGCCAAATTTATTTGATTTCATTAGTTAATCATAGCAGAAAACACTACTCATGTCAACCAACATTGATTAATCCGTCTAAGTCTTTATTTTGCTTTTCAAATAATCGCTTATTTGCATCAGCTTGTCTTTTTGTGATTTCTGCTCTAATTGCCTCGATAATGACAACTATTTGATGAGCAGCTCCGCTATTGCCCATTCTCATTGCAATGGTATATTTTTTGTTAAGATCGGTGAGCTTGTTATCTAGCTCCGTGTCTTTCAATGGTGAAAGGTCTTCTAATAAAGGATTAAACATTTAGATATTTCCAACAAAATACCACTTAGAGGTATCGTATATAAGGGGAGAATACCTAGATGATATTATCGTGCCTGTACTTGAAATATTTCCACTTGTAGTTATTGAAAACACTTGATTTGCACTTAGTGCCCTGATATATATTAGTTGGCCATTGGTTCCGTTTGTAATAGTTGATATTGAATCGGTGGGATTTAGAGAATAAACAGCGTATAGTGAGCTAGTATTATTTACAGCTATGGTATTATTTGTGATTGGTATTGAGGTTGAACTACTTTGTATGTTTCCTAATACTAAATTAGTTAATGTTGATAGTGTGATTTGATTATTAGATTGTATACTTTGAATATCTGTGATTTCAGTTGCTGCTACATTAAGTGCTGATCGTATTAGACTATAATTATCACGAAATCCCTGTGTGTCATTATCTTGACCCTGAATAGGAAAGACAATGTTTATACTTGTGCTATAAGTTGTGATTGTTGAAGACATGATGTTATTTATCTCAATTTTTAACAGTTATCGTTTTATTTTGGAACGAGGATACATTACACCTGTGCTAGGTCTAGTTTTTCTATTTGTTGAAGGATAAACATTTCCTGAACTGGGCCTTTCAATGTAGTAATAGAGATATCGATTATTTGATGCATCTCCTAGACTAAAATATGGCGAAGTATTAATTGTACCCGTTGAATCTATTTGTGATTTTTTAGAATATTGAACAACATAGTCAAGTGCTTCGGACTGAGTTATTCGTGGATAAATTTCAGCTAAACACGCAATATATCCAGATACTTGCGGCGCAGACATACTAGTTCCACTGACAGCTCCTAAACTATAACTTGAATTTCTAGGATCGTTAGCCAATGTTATACCAAATTCAGTTGCTGCGGCAGAATTGTAAACTGAGCTGATGATGTTGACTCCTGGTGCCCAAATATCAACACGGCTTCCGTAATTACTAAAATTACCTTTAAATTCTTGTTTTTCTACTCCAATTGCACCTACGCAGATTACTCCTTCGGAGGATCCAGGGCTGGATCCTCTAGAATGATAAATTGTTGTTGTTCCGCTTGGAAATATTGCGACTATATTATTATTGTAGTTTGAATCAGATGGTGTTACTATATTCCAATAACTATTCCCGGCAGACGCAACAACAATTACACCATCATTAATTGCGTCGATTACGTCAGCATTTAGCGCAGGATAGTAAGATGGAGTTCTAAGCAAAGATGTTCCCAGTGGAACTGGAACGCCATTTGCTTCTAAAATTGATTTTCTATTAAAGTCAATTCCGGTAACTGATGTGGTTGTTCCAAGATAAGTGACTGAGGTCACACTAGTAAGTGGTATACTATTAAACGAATATCCCCAGCTATGATTGGTCACGGTTGGATTACGAAGGCCGGTAACAGGATTAATTGGTTTATTTTTATGAAATGCTCTTAAATAATCAAAAATATACAGTTGCCAATTTGTTGGACTATTGGCTGCGGTATAATTAAATTCCATGTTAAAAATATTTGCATCTCTGGCCCATCCTTGAGTATTACCGGCAACTGTTCCAGCAACATGTGTTCCATGATTATTTAAAATAATGCTATAGCTGTAGCTGCCAGTTGTAACGATGCCTACAATGTTACTAAGAGAAAACCAATTATATTGAATTACCCTAGATCCTCCAGTGCCGTTAATATTAACTGCAAATTCCGGATGATTTACATTAATGTGTGCATCTACAATAACAACATCAACATTTTTTCCACTGTACGGAACAGATATAGTTGCAGTGGTCTGTGTAAAAGTGCCATTAGTGCCCCAGTCTGAAATTGAATTACCAGATGCCACCCTGAGTAATCCCCAGTTTTTGTCATTAGAGTCAATAACAGCTGATTTTTCAAAATTTCCAGTTTGAGTCCAATGTGGAACAACTTCTATGCCTAGTTCGGACGGCAATAGCTCTACTGCAAGTACTCTAGGATCTTGTCGTATAGATTCAGCTTCCTCACCGGTTAATAAGTAGTGTGTATTTCTACTCAATGGCCTGCGTTGAACCAAATCCACTTCTCTATCTGGTATAAACTCAGGTCCGCCAATAGTTTCCATGTCATTGTAAAATTCTTCAGAATCTGAAAAATTCTTTAATGTTACAATGTATTCTTTTAATTCTGACATAAATTATGCTTCTAGTTGCACGATGACTAACGACACTGTAACAGCAACGGTGGAATTACTTTGGTTAGTTACTGAAATTGGTATGGACGTAGTTGGCGATGTCTCATCATTAAATCCAAATACTCCTGGAGATACGAGTATTGGAGCAGTTGATGTTGTTATAAATTCTGCAATAACTCCGCTACTCGGCAATGGGTCGGTATTTATTGATCTTGTGGAGTCTGATGATCTTGCAGCATCACTGGAATATAATCTAATCCAACTTGAAGTAGACGCAGTTATTTTATAAAGTATGTATCCTTTTTCACCTGCTATAAAGGTGGTTGCAGTAGAACCCGGTGATAACACTGAAGTAGCGGTTGATACTGTCTTTCTACTAGTTAATCCTAATCCTCCGCCGCCAGCCGCACTGATGGTTCCGTCTGCTGTTATAGAGATGCCTGTCCCTATTTTTACTCCGCCTAGGGAGTTTGATGTTGCAGTAGTAAGTATATAATTTCCAGGAGGAACACTGATCATTCCTTCTGCATCTACTGATATTCCTGATCCTATTTTGACACCTCCTAGAACACTAGCAGTTGCACGAGGCAGATTGTAGACATATGTTGCACTTAGAGTTCCGTTTCCGGTAATTGATAATCCCGAACCGACTCTAACTCCACCTAGAGAGTTTGATGTTGCAGTAGTAAGTGTGTAATTTCCAGCAGAAACACTAATTACGCCGTTATTGTTTACATTGATTCCTGAGCCAATTTTTACAATACCAGCTGTTATTGTAGAGGCAATTGATATTCCAGCCGGAAAACTTTGTAAATTTGTTATCTCATTGGCGGCAATGTTTAGTGCCTGTGTTATGTATCCAAAATTATCCCTAAATCCTTGGCTAGGATTGTCTTTTCCCTGAGCAGGAAAATTGGTATTAATATTCACAGTGCTTATATTGCTGGCCATAGTTTAAACCCTTGTTTATATAATATTTATTATCTTTCAGTTGGATAAAATAGCCAACCACTTTGATCGGAATCCAACGGAGTCTCTACAATTATTCTGTCTGTGTCAAAATTGAATTGTAGAAAGTCAAATTTACTACTTTTTATTCTGGAAATTATTTTTGCCGAATTTCCTGGTAACGCATAGCATAACACCACTGCCTTGATAAACCCTAGAGGCACACCGTTAGATTTAAGGGTATTCATATACCTGGGTCTAAGGGCCTCGTCGGTCGATATATTTTCGTCAGAAATCATAATTGATTCTAATTGAAATTGTATGTTTCCAAGAGAATTCACGGTCGATGGGCTGTATGTTCCTATCATTTGGTCATCAATTATGTCAATATATACTAGTTCATAAATGATATTGCCTAGGTCATCGGTTGCATTAACACTTTTAACCTCTCCAAAGTAAAACTTTTTTCTATAGAAATAAGAATTTAAGGCAGGAGAATAATCATCCAGACTAAGTTTCTGTATGCCAGTTTCAAGTAACATTTTTATTTCTTTTTGTGATCCAAATTCTAAATCGTTTGGTCTATAAAGAAGAGACGGATCAAATATAGTAGAATCATTTATAAATTCTTCATAAATTGCTCTTTTATTAACTGGCATAAATGGTTTTACAAACATTCTAGTGTATTCAGTTCTTGAATTTTCTAAAATAGTTATACTAAACTCTTGATCAATTAGATTAGATCGGTAAACATCAGATGCTCGGACAGTAAACTTCCAATTTTTATCAACAGTAGTAGTGCCTCCATCCATCATGAGTGATGATAGTGAATTAGTAGAACTGAAGTCAAATATAGTTTGAGAATTGTAATTAATTTTGCCTTGAATATTACCATCTGGCAACAGTGTTAGACCAGAAGGCAAATTACCTCCAATTAATGAATATTGAATGGAATACTCTGAATTGACATTTTTGGCAATAACCGATAACTCGCTTATCTGGCCAGGCATTAAAGTGCCTAGTGATCCAGTACTAACAAATTGAATATAACTATCAATGTCTCCTTTTATTCTTAGTAAAAATATCTGAGGAGTGACACTAGATGACGACGATGCGGTATCAGTTTTATTGAGGTCTACCGTAAACTTATAATCTATACTGTATGATGGCTGATATGGTATTTGTCCATATAGAACGCCACTGCTAGTGTCAAGTGATATGCCTGGAGGATGAACGCTCAGTGAACCTACAAAAATCATTAGATTATTGGGAATAGTTCCAAAAAGAGGTTTATCAATATTGATAAATCCTTCTGTGTCTCCTGTTTTAACAACTCCAGTTATTTGATAAGTTGTTGAATTAAATCCATCAACATACAAATTTAGTTGAACGGCCATTCCCACAATGGGAAAGATTACAGTGTTATTAAAATATATAGAAGTTGATCCCTGGAGATTTTTAGTAGAATTTTTACTATCTGTAATCAACCTGATTTCTGGATTGACTGTTCTTTCCCAATTCCAGACAAGTGGACCAGAATATGGATAGGGATCATACTCGTTCAATTCTATCACAAGTGGTTTATTTGCTCGGACAGTTCCTAAATTTGCAGTTTTTGACAATCTTCCGCCATATGGATCAAGCCATATTGGCTGAGGAATCAGTCCTTCGCCTAGATTAGCAGGATCTACTACTTCAATACCGAATAGTCTATCTATTCCTTGAACTCCGTCGGTCACCGTTACTTGAAATTGATACAGTCTATTGACAGCTTTTGGAATAAATGCAGTAGTAACATTGCTTACCATTGCATGATCATAGGGATATTGATCGTATCGCTCATCATCGTACCCACCGGATTCACTTACTTCCCAGTCTAATTGAAGTTGATCTGCAACAATTCCGTATATTCTTCCTGATGATGTCAATGTCAGGCCAGGAGGTAATGTTCCTTTGCCATCTGCTATATAATATTTTAAAGAATTTCCGCCAGTGAGTAATATATTTTCTGCACGAAGTTGAAAATCCACATATTCTAAGTTTATCGTGTAATATTCGCCGTTAAGGCCTACTGGCAATAGTCCATTAGTTGTTATCCAATTTGGTAAATTTGATCCAGTAACTAATAAGGAGAACGATCGGTCTTTTATTCCATGTGTATTTGAGGCGCGGGTCACAAATGTTGATAATGTTTCAACAGAAACAGAAACGGGTGTACCTGATATGATTCCAGTGGATGAATTTAGATATATACCCTGTGGGACTTCTCCAGAAATTATTGAATATGAAATACCCGTCCCAGTTGCAAAGACAGCAGTAGACGTACTCCTTAGTTGAGTAAGTGTGCCTAAAAACCCTGACGGGGTGATCCATACTGGAGAGGTCATTCATGTTTCCTATAGCTGTGTGCTATTTATTCAAATTTTAATCAAAAAGCTGTTCAATTTCTTGTACTAAATCAGGATCACTTGTAGATCCTATTATTTTGCCACGGTGTTTGCCAATTAACATTTCTCTAGCAGCAATCTCACTCATGCCGCGTGTCTGTAAGTAATAGATTTTTTCTGCGTCTAAGTAATCGGTACTTGTTATGCAATTTATTCTGGCAGATTCGGTTACATTATATGATTCAGGAATACTATGACATTTGCCGCCTGGTTCAGTAATTAAATTTGCCAAGTCCATGCTAATTTGTGTGTGTCTTGAATGTTCCGCGACACTCGACATGCAATGAACAACTGTTTGGCTTTTTGATCCAGCCTCACATGAAATCATTTGATTACTTGCACTATAGCTACCTTGATGATCTATCTTGGTAATTATTTCACAATCTCCTCCAGATCTACTCATAATGTATCCATAGGAATTAAAGGTAGCCAAATCGTCTAGAGTGACTTCAAAAATATGCTTATTAAGCTTTCCACCTTTGATAAACATTCCCATATTTAATGTTGCGCCATCCCTCAGAATGATATCATATATAAAGACCTGTTGAAGTTTATCAAAAGCATCATTTATAATAGTAAGATCCAATGAAGCACCTTCTCTGACATCAATTTTGATATGTTTTGCCAACAACTCACGTTCATTAGGAGATTGGCGCAATACCATATATTCTGTCTTGTTCGGTCCAAGTTCTAATAAACTTGCATCTACTATTTTAAATTCTTTATCAAAATACTGATCTGGAGTAAACGCCCAATCAGGATCGCCTTTTTTTGCCTTAAGAAAGCTCTGAATACCCATTTTCTACGATCCTCTTACATAATTCGCCATCGCCAGACATGGTAATTTTTCCCGAGGTCATTACATGAATATGCGTGGGGTTTATTAAACTTAAAAATAATTGATTTCTTGTAATGATCAATGCACTGCATTTATTAATTGCGATTGCTTCGTTGACTACATTTGCAAATAATTTGACCTCATTTTCTGAAAGGCCGTCATCAATTTCGTCTAAAATGATTAATTTTGGATCTGACATTAACATATGAACTATTTCATTGTATTTGAAATGAGATAATAACATTGGACCATCGATGTTAATTTTATCACCATGTGATTCCGTTAATCCCATCATCTGGCAACATGCTAAATATCCAGCTTGCATCTTGTCTATGTCTTGTAAAGATGCCTTGATAAAATTTTCAAATAGTTCCCAGTTGGTAAAATTCTCAAAGTCTGGTGGATTTTGAAAACCGATAAAAATCCCACGCTTGCTTCGTTCTTGTGCTGAAAGTTTATTGATTTTTTTTCTGTCAAATTTGATATTGCCACTTTCAATGACCAGACTTGGATGTCCAGTAATAATGTGTGCCAATGCTGATTTTCCGCTATGAACTGGTCCAGTTACTACATGGATTTCTCCAGAATTTATAGATAAATTTATATCAGTTAATAATGGCTGATTTTCTGCAACTACAAATAAGTTGTTAATTTTTAACATAATTTATCTTGAAATCCCTAATTCTGGCATCCTTTGCTCAATTGATTCCCAGTTAATTATCTTCCAAATATTTTTTAGATATCTTGCCTTATCTGATTGATAATCCAGTGCCCATGCATGTTCCCACCAATCTATCAAAATTACTATATCTGACCTAATTTCATGATTTTTAATTGTTTTTATTTTTCCAGTCGTGGACAAATATACCCATCCTGAACCCTGGATAGACATCGCTTCTTCCTCAAACGTTTTCTTTAATTCATCAAAATCAGAAAAATGTTTATTAATGAAATTTGAAATTTTCTCTGTAGGCTTATTTGATCCTGAAGGTGCATGAAATTGACCAAAATATATGTTATGTAAAAATGCACCCGCCTTGTTAAACTTCAAATCGCCTTCACTTTTGTTATACCGTTCAACATAAGATTTGTAAAGTTTGCCGTAATGATAGTCCATGGTGCTTTCTGACATTATTGGATCTAATTCATCTCGGGAATATGATAATTTTAATTGCGTTAAAATTTCACCATCTGATGATTTTGATTCTTGTAAAATAAAATCTTTTATGAAGTTTTGAGTCATGTATATATTTATGGGATTAAATACATGAGCGCAGTATTTTAGCGCATAAAAGGAGATTATTAATGTTTGAATTTTTAAAAAAATTGTTTGGATTTAATAAATCGGCACCTCTGTCAGAAGCAGTTGCACCGATTATTAAAGATATTGAAGATAAGTTTGCTGATAAAATTGAAGAGCTAGTTGTGCCTGTTATTGAAGGAAAGATTGCGAACGCTATAGTAAAAGTTGAAGAAGCGGTTCCCGCACTTGAACCTATTGTTGAAAAGATTGCCGAAACTGTAGAACACGCTGTTCCCGCACTTGAACCTGTTGTTGAAGAGGTAATGAAAAAAGTGCGTAAACCTCGTGCTCCACGTAAGCCAAAAACTCCTAAGTAACTAGGTTGGCTAGCGCAAAACTAGCCAAGTTCTTACCCTTGCTTTCGCACATGATGTCATGTGTGTCTAGAAAACTCAGTGCCCATTGATTTACGGAATTATTCCAGAAAAAATCAGAATGGGCCCTGAGTTTACCTTTTTTAAAGCCAGTTTCTAACAGTGCGTTAAGATCGGGTCTAGTGTCCCTGCAGTGGTCAACGAGCAAGTCTTCTCTGGAAACTGAGTAATGACAAACAGGACGCACACCGCGCCAGCTATCAATAATCCTTTTAACACGATCATCAGTATTTTCAATGTATTCTCCTGTGGCTACCCAATGATGATGTATGTCTAGGACTAATGCACAATCATTGACTAATTCAAGACTGTGATCTACTCCCCACGACATTTCATCATTCTCAATCGTAATCATGTTACGTGCCTCTGCCGAGAGCCTTGGCAAAGCAGCACGAATGCCGTCCGGACCTAAGCGACCAGAAACATGAACATTAATTTTGAAGTCTTGAAAAGTTTTGCCATATCCCATCCACCTGGCAACATCTGTGTGATATTCAAACTCTTCAATACTGCTATCTACAATTCTAGGATTATCGGATGCCAAAACTGTAAACTGCCCTGGATGCATCGATAGACGCACATCATGTTTTCTTGCAATTTCTCCAATTAATGCAAGATTTTTTTCACAATAGTCTATGACATCAGGTCTTTTATAGAACCATGACCAGTCAGTGTGTGTATAAACTGGAAAAACATCACTTGTAAGACGAACCATGCGCAAGTTTGGATCTAGCGTGGCAACCTTACTAACAAGATTCTTGATTGAGTCAATGTTTTGTACCATTATATCCCAAAGTCGTTCTTCGGCAATATCACGGGATTGCCTACTAAGCCATGCGACAGTGGTTGTACCACTGTTATACTTTTTGCATTCATCAGTAGATTTAATTCCATTAACCTGCTCTGGAAAATCAATATACTTACAAGCAAATCCGATACGTTTAGTCATAATTTTTTAAGAATCCTAAAGATGGAATAATAGGTATTTTGTGTTTGTTGTAATGCCCAGTTTAACTGTTTTGCAGGCATTTTGTCAACTACTAAATTGATATCTTTGTCCAAATCAAAAGGAGAGTACATTCGCATAAAGATATTGCGATTACCATCAGTCAACTTGGGAAGGATGCGTTTAATTTCAGTCCGCTTCTGCTTCGGGGTCATCTTTGAGTTACTTGCTTCTGCATAGTAAAGTAATCTTTAAGCAGTTTCATCGTCAGCCTTTCTTAGTGTCCAAGAGCCATCTTCATTGTCGAGCCATTCAAGAGTATCTCCCTCTTGCCAGCCTACACTTTCGAGTAAGCCGTTAGGAAAGGGAAGAACAATATCTTCTCCATCTTCTATTACTGTTACTGTCCATGTTGTAGTATTTGTCATGTTGCAAGTATAGCAACATTATTGTAGAGTGTCAAGTGAACCTGGCCACGGTGATTATACCATAGCGATACATTTCGGTTATACATCCGATTCTTTGTGTGACCAAATTTACCAATGAGATCATTTTAGGGCTATTGCCACATATAATTGTAAGTGGAAAACTTCCCTGGTTTAATAGGATGAAGTTTTCCACTATCATATCTACATCTTGGTGTTTAACGCCATGAAGGTCAAGCTTCATTTTTATAGCTTGTTGAAATCATTTTTAATGTCATTAATAGCCTTGCCAGCTTCTATTAATTGTTCTATTTCCGTCTGACGATATGTCAGCATTAATTTAACAGTGCGCATTACCCAAAACCACCATGCACTGGTTAGTAAGATTCCCAAACTCGCAACAATCCATTCGGAATTATAATATGAAATATCATTCCATTTATAGATAATAATTAAAATTATTAATGAGACAATTCCACTTGATCTGATCCAAAACTGATACTCGCTATTCAGTTTTTTAAGAGTGAGGAGTATGTATTCAGGTGACATTTTTTTCATATCGCACCTCCTACTAGTTTCTCAATAGTAATTATCTTGAGTTTATATATTATTAACTTGATATAGATTTTAAGACCTTTTATTGACAACCTGGTCAATCAATCCATAATCAAGCGCCTCTTGGGAATTCATAAAGGTGTCACGATCCATATCTCGCTCAAATTCTTCGTATGTTTTTCCCTTTGAATTATGATTAACATAAATTTGAGTAAGCTCTTGCTTCATTTTAGTGATTTCTTTGTATTGTATCTCAATGTCACTCTGCATGCCACTTGCACCTCCTGATGGTTGGTGAATCATGTGCCGTGCATATGGCAACATAAATCTTTTGCCAGGAGCTCCGGCTTGTGCAAGTAGAGATCCCATTGAACATGCTTGGCCCATGACATATGTTGCAACATCTGGTCCAATAAATTGCATAGTATCATAAATGCTCATTCCCGCAGTGACAACGCCACCCGGCGAGTTAATATAAAAGTTAATATCTCTGCTACTGTCCTCGCTCTCTAGGTGAAGTAACTGTGCAACAATTAGGTTTGCGCTATAATCATCTACGGGCCCATTAAGGAATATAATTCTGTTATTGAGAAGCCTGCTATAAATGTCAAATGCACGTTCGCCCGTGCTGGTCTTTTCAATAACCATTGGTACTAGACTGTTATTCATATTCATTCCTTATACTAGATTTGCTAACATTTTATACTGTTCCCATGCTTTTTTGACAGCAGGATTCTCATCTTTTACTTCATTGGTAAGAATTAAATCATACCAAATCTCTCTTGACCTGCTTGCATATGCACCAAACTTTCGAGGCTGATGTATTTGGCCATTGTCATACATTCGCTTAGTTAACTCATGAAATTCCTGTTCACGATCCTCGTATCCTGACCATTCTCGCATGGTAGTATATCCGAGCCAGATTCCTGACCATTGCTTGTCATCATGTGGGTTAAAATCAGTTCGTGTAACGATTACCATTACATCTTCTTCATCAACTTTACCATCAATGATATCGAGAATGCAACGGCTATATGATGTCCCAATTTTCATTTGTATGCCTTTAAAATCATAACTTCGGAGTTGATGCGTCCGTTCATTGTTGTGCCGATTGTTTTAATACCGTCAAACCAGGTCTGTGTTCGCTTTTGTGTACCAATCGCTTTCAATTCTTTAATTTGAATTTCTGGCTTACGCAATGTCTTTTGAATGCTCGTCCTCTCATCAAATCCGATAATGGTTGACCCTTTGACCGCCAGTACCTGTGCTCCTTTATCTGCATAGTACACACCGATTTTTCGAGTTTTTGTGTTAAGTACTACTACAGTAGACGCGCCAATAATCTGAGAAGGAGGAACACTAGCAATACCGTACCGATCATCAGTTGCTTTAAACTTGATATTCTTAGTTTGATCTTCTGGACTTTTTACCTTGATCTTACGAGGCAAACGTGTGATTTTAGCCTCGCCTGCAATTTGATCACATGCGTTAGTAATTTGTGTCAGAAAGTCGTGAAACTTCTTGATATTCTTTTTGCCATAAACCGTATAACCTTCCATCAAATCTTTGGGACAATCTGGACTTACAAGTTGAGTATATTCTTCTAGGTCCTTGATGTAAAGACTTTTAATCAACCGCGCATGGCCTGCTTTGGTTTGTTTACCACGTAATGTTGCCGCAATCTTGTAAGATGCAGGATCAAATGTCTCGGGATCAATAATGTATGAATCAATTGCTTCTTCGATAAACTCGGACATTTCATGCGCGACTTCTCTCATACGTTCTTGAATTGAAGGAATATAAATATTCTTCTTTTTCTTTTCAGTACTGGATTCTTTGATTACCATGCTATTGCCTCGTTCGATTGAATGAGCAATGTGCAATTTAATAAATTCTGAATGAGGCTTTACAATGCCAGAAGTGCCAGGCAAAGATTCCCAATATGCAGCATATGCAGCATTGTAGTCAGGCATTCCGTCTCGAAGAAGCTTGCAAGTAATTCCTACAGACATGCTAATACCATACGCCTTAGCATATTTGATATCGTTCGTAGTATATTCTTGAGTCCTCATCCATTCCCATACATCCGGTTCAAGATCGGCAGGTTGATAGTTTTCATAATAAAAATCACGCGCCTTCTGTTGATTTTTCATGTAATCACTAGGAGGCCATGTTTCCCAACCATCAAAGCTAGGTCCAATCTTTTTACCATTGCGGCGAGCAACTGGTAATTTTGCAGTTTTCTTTTTGCGTACAGTAAGGCCTTTTGGTGCTGCTTTGGCTCTGAGTGCCATGATTTGTCCTTTAAATTAAATGATTTTCTATTATATTACAATCAATCTGTGATGTCAATAGTTGGAATTGTCCAACCTAGTTGCTTAAAGTCTTCTTTGATTTCGCCTGTTACTGTACCTTCGTCGCCTGTAAAGTACCAATCGATATAGTCACCTTCTTGGCGCATGTGCGCAATAATGCCACCTGCATATCTCCAACTACATGACCATTTTCTTTCTTTAAGAATAGACCATAGATCTAATTTTATAAAATCATTGTTGCACAATGCGGCATACAAATCTTTTGCATAACTATCAGAATTGCGAACTTTTTCTAAAATCCACTGAGTAGAACGGAGATCATATTCTAAACTGTATTCTCTCCATTCCGATGTGCTTTCTTTAATAATTTGCCTAGTATGAATGTCTTTATACATTTGAATAATAGAATCGTCTACTGGTAAATCCCGTTCTTGTTGATTTTTAATGTAACAATCTAATTGAAATGTATCTCTGTCCGGACTAGTACTGATATCCAGGTTCTTCGTCATAATCTTCTGGACCTTCGTAAATTTCAGTTTCATTATCTTTGAGAACTTTGATAAACGTGAATATAACATCTTCGCCCTCGACATAAAACCCACCGTCGTCTTCAAGCTCGTCTCCGTTATAAGAAATTCCGGAAAATAGATACCATCCTTCGATCTCACTATACATAATAGAAAGTTTTGATGGATCAAACGGCACTTTAAGGTCTATCTCTTTTTCAAAGAATGTGCCCTTCATGTCACTTTGACCGTAAAATACCGTTGTTTCTGGAGAAAGGTCCTCAACCATGCACTCATTGACACAGTCAACATTGCATCCAGCTTCTTCAAGGACATCTGGAGACATCGCGCTTGACCAAATAGTTTCACCTTCAGAATTTCTAACTTCTATAAATGATTTTTCATCCATTTCTGCACCGTGCTCGTGTGCAATGTCATTGCATTCAAGCCAATTGTGTGGAGCATACGGTTGAAACTCAGTAGGAACGCTTACTGCGTGAATATCATATGAATACTCAAAAATATCAATTGAGTTGTTCTTGAAGTATTCATATGTCCCAGGTGAAATAGTTCCTATAACTACCTCGCCTCCGTTTCCATGTATAGTAATAGTATGAATTTTAGAAGATTCTATTTGTGCTTCATGAGTTGTCATTTCTTTACCTTTCGTTACGGTGCAAAATTAATGTCTTTAATTCTTCAAATGGAACAATTTTCCAATCAGTGTTGGATGCAATCCCTCCCCTATCTGTTACCAGAAATACATGATCTGGAAATCTAGACTTTATTACGGAAATAACTTCATCGTCATTTTTACCCTGTGCTAAAAACAATGACTTATCAATATCAAACCAATAATCAATTCCATCAATTTTTTCTATGCTCACTGAATGAACAATGTTATTAAGATAATCAATTAATTGAGTTTTTCTAGTACTATTGGCCGTGTGATACAAGTGTATGATATAAAATACTGTGAAAACTATAATCGCGCAAGTTATAAATGCCATCAAGTCCATAATCCGTTCCTAACTTTAATAAGTCGGATAAGCATTTCTTCATCTTCTGCTTCATATTTTGCTTCGAGGTCGTGTAGTGTATTTAAAAGCCTGCGAGATTCTTCCTTATTCTCCAGCGGATCGGTTTCAAGAACATCTATACCGCGCTTGCGCTTTTCATCACAGTATGCACTCCATCCACTTACGTCAAATGGATCAGGACGATTAGGATATACCTCAGTCCACCAAAGGTAAAGCGCCTTGATCTCTTTTGCTTGAATTGCCTGTCGAGTAGGTGTGCCGTAGATGGGATCGTCCTTGCTGATCCATTCATCGCTGTGCGTTAGGCTTGCAGCCCAATCAAGGTGTGCAAGTCCTGCGTCACGACTGCGCCAGGTACGCCAGCCCTGACGACGGAGCCATGAAGTCTTGTACTTCTTACGTGCCTCCTCGTCCCAAACGACGTTCATCCACGCCGTTTCGATTTCAACAAAGTCAACCAACTCATTAAATAGGCAAGGAAGGAATCTATCCCCCACATCACGCCAACTACCAGGACAAATATCCCGGCGATGAGCAGTAAGAGCATGGCTCCTAGTAATAAACCGATTGTTAATATAATATCGAACACTGCGAATTTTATCCGGGACATACATGTAAACATCTTGTAAATAATCTAACCCCTCTTCTGCAATCCACCATCGAATAGGATGTGCTGCCTTGGCCTTGATCTTCCATTCTTTCCAATCGTCGCCTGTGCCCCATTTAGGCTTGGCGGTGCCACGCAGCCAGTCAGCAAATTTTGAACACGTCCAATAATTTCTCATCGTTTAAACTCCTTGACATCGGTGATTGCTCGTTTAAGTGCCTCTGCGTAATTCAGTGCCTGCTGCTCACGCATAATAAGTGCAACATTATATTTAATGGTACCTTTTGTTAAAAGTTGCCAAATCAACTTCCAACGAGAAATTTTCCACGTCGGAGTTTCAGCAGTTGTCCAAATTTCTACAGTAATTCCAAAATCTTCGTCAGCTGATACATCTACAGTATGTGCATGGTTAGGATCAGTACATTCACATTCAACGTGGTAGGTTTTAGCATTACCCCAATCTTGTTGGAGTAAAATACCTTCTGCCGGTAATTGCGAGTTCATCGTGGATTCCTTAATTGATTGTTTTAGGAGACTTGTTAAAAATTTCTCTAATCTCTTCTGCCTCGTCATCTTCAATGATTTCGACATTATCATCATTCAATTTGCTCAAAAAGCCATCACTACTGAGCAATTCTGTGATCTTGGCAACAAATACATCCAGTTCCGACTGAGTACCTTCAAAATCATCAAATGATCCTGGCTCAAATATAATTTTAGTCATTATTAAAAACTCCCACTACGCATTAAGTATAACATATGATTATATATCCTAAAAGTATTTTCTGCATCCGTTTGTGCATCGTGTGCTTCACCTTGGAATTTTAGACCAAATCGTTTCATGGTAGTACTAAGTCCGCCACTGAGTACTCGATCCTCGCGAACGATCATTCTGGTCACTGCAACAGTTTTTGCATCAATCCACCTACGCCCAAAACACCAATCAGCGCGAACAGTAGGATCAAGCTGATCAAATAACTCTTGACTATCAGCACCGCCCCATGTCACTGGATTAATAAAGTCCGCATTTTTGTGAAAATCTTTTAATTGAATGTATGCTTCTTCTAAACTTAGACCATTATCAACTTGCTCTTGTGAGATTTTACACAAATTTATAATATCTGGATTAAGGAGCTCGTTGGGATTTACATAAATTCGAAGTCGCCCAGAAATAACTCCAGAACTGGTGTCGCCAATAACGGCACCAATTTGAATTATCTTGCCACTTGGCTGATTCATTTCAAGGTCTAGACAGGTTAGTTTCATCTAGGTATTTTAACAACTAATGTATTGTAAGTCAAGCTATTTCCATTTAAGATAATACATGGTCTTTGTAGGTTCAGAGAACGTTGCTACGATTTTGAATTGTTCTCCATTGCGATCATATTCTTTATAGCTATTGTACCATAGGTCATTATATGAGTTTTCTAGAACCCATTTACCTTTGTCAGAATTTAGAAACGTGTTAAACATTTCTGCAATATGATTGAGAGAATTAAAATTTCTAACATCATCAGGAACAAAAAACTGGTAGACAACACATTGACTCAATTTAATTAGTCGGTTGTCTACCAGTTTATATTCTTTGAATTCACTTGCATTACGCCAATGTATTAGCGATTTTTCTTTCATTAAGATGATTTTTTCTTCTTACGATAATAGTGTTTTTTATTATTTTTAGGAAGAACTGTGGTCGAAGTGTTTGCAGATTTGGTAGTATTTGAATCATGCCATTCCTCAAATTGAGGAATTGGCAATCCTACTTTTCGTAGAAAACGATTGGCGCCTACTAATCCCTCTCTACGAAAAAGTGCAATTGGTCCCTGAGAATCTGGACTAATTTGCGCAAATTCTCTGACTTCATATACTGGATCGATTCCAGTTTGTACTTGAATTACATAAAATTCGTTGTCTGGACTATGTCCCTCATTGAGATGCTCAAAGTCGATAATCTCAACAATACGACCTTTGGTGAGTTTTTTCTCTCCCATATGAATCCAGACTGTGTCTTTAATGTTATATTCTTTTTTTATAATATCAGGCATCGTCTAATACTTTCCCTTCGAGTAAATCTTTGACAAATTTTAGTGCTTTTTTTGTAGTATCAAACACGTATTCATCGTCCTCGTCGATGGTGCGCAAAGCAATAACGACGCCATTTTTGACTTTACGCAACTCGACTGATTCAAACTCCATATAGGATCCTTATTGTGGAACTGATAAATTATAATTAAAGTGAAAAATTCCAATATGTGAAATTTCTTTGCTTAACTCGTGGTCACACCACACTTGGAATCCATTTTCTCTGGCTTTCCTGCAGAAATAAATGTCTTCTCCAATTTCAAGATTCATATCTGGTACAAAGTCCTGAATATAATGAGGCTGTGGAATTTTTTCATATACTGAGCGGTGCACCAAAACACATCCGTGTGGAAGCACATCAACGTCTTGCATTGCGGGGCTATTGTCGTCGGTAATCAGTTCTTGGAAGTTACCAGGCTGACCCATCATTCCAGTAAATCCTGGATTTGGAAATCTACGGCGACGATAATTAGCTCCAACTAGTGGAACATTACGATTTAATAGACGAATTGGCGCGTCGATTGGAAACTTCATGTCTGAGTCTACCCACCATGCATAGTCAAAATCACTTTTCATAAAAATGTCAGTGAGGTTTCGTCTTGCAATTGTAATCACACTTCCGATATTAAATGCACAATTAATTTTAATTCCGTTTGCAACTAGATTGGCACATGCCATGGCAAGATGCTGTGCAAACTCTGCGTTTACCATTTCCATTGCAGGAACCAGTATCATTACGCTAGGTTGTTTGTTATTCTGAGGTTGCATTACGGGATTAGGAGTGGCCGCTTGCGGAACTGGTGAAGCTTTGCGAGCGGGAATTTGTAGTTTGCCTTTGTTTTTCATGTTAGTCCTTTTTTAACATTCTATTATCTTAAACCAAATCTGTCTATTTGTCAAGCTTTTTGTATACTTTTTTGAGTAATCGTCGTAAAATTGGCTGTGTTAAATCACTTCCAAACACATTAAAATATACCCAGAGATTTATACTTTCTTTAATGGTTATTTTTGACGGTTGATTTAATTTTTCTAAAATTATTGCACTGTCATTCAATTCGGTTGCAATATTATGTGCATATGCGTCAATTTCATCTGGATTTGCTAGATATTCAAACCCTTCATCGGAATAATATTGGCATCGATGATCTATTTCAATAAAATCTCTTGTTCTTGCCTGTTTCATATGAATCAGTTCATGAGCAAGTGCATCTGATAAATTGTTGACAAATCGTTGATAACACTCTTTGTCAAAAATTATACATGTTTCTCTGGGATGTGTTATCAAAACAATATCTATAGAAATTTTACATGCTTCATCTTCCTCAGAGTCATAGTATGCGTTTAAATTAACATCTCCTGGATCAACTTCTGGAGATGTGGCACAAAAAACGTTTACACTAAACCTGTTGGCAATAAATTCACCAATTTCTTTGACAAAATCATCGACCGCAAAAACTCGATTTATTGCCAGATCTTTGATATCATTGAATACGTTATGTATAATTTCTCTTGTGGGAATTTTTACACGCTCATCAAATTTTGGTGCACAATTAAATCTAGTCGCCATTTAAAGTTTCTCTACAGATACATTAGACTTTTTTAAGAATTGAATTCCGGAGTCGTCTCTATATACCGTTTTATAATAAACACTTTTGATACCAGATTGAAGAATCAATTTCGCACAATCAAGGCAAGGACTTAGCGTAATATAAAGATCCGCATTCTCGCCTGATTCAGTGGATTTTGCCAATTTTGCAATACAGTTGCTTTCTGCGTGAAGTACTTCTGGTCGTGTTAGTAAAGAACCATCATCTAATTCAATTTCGCAGTTATTATCCCATCCACTAGGCATTCCGTTCCACCCAGTTGATATAATTCTACCATTTTTGACAATAATAGATCCTACTTTACGCCTACGTGCATGACTTTCTTGTGCAACTCGTTCCGCAATATCAATGTACAGAGAGTGCCTGGGTCTATCGGTCATTTTATACCTTTGTAATGGTGCGGCCGGGAGGGCTTGAACCTCCAAGGACTGTGTCTAAGACGTTGTCCCATCCTCGTCCAGAAGGATCGAGAGCTTTGCCATAATTTGCTCACGGCCGCATATAATATATAATTATACAAAATTTTACTTTAATCCGCAAGTGATTTTTGACTATCGCCTGGCATTACGCGATAATTGTCTTCGACACTATCTGGAGTACTTACTTCAATGATTGTTCCTGCTTCGATACAAGTAACTCGGTGTGGAACTAATGGAGGAATGTGTTGTGTATTGCCTTCGATCAGCGTAATTTTTCTTATACTAGCATCTTTTGTATCAATCATTTCTACTTCAAATACGCCACTTAGTACAAACCAAGTTTCATCTTTTTCACAGTGAAAGTGCATGGAAAATTTTGAACCTTTATTAAATTCCATCATTTTTCCGCAATACTTGTCGTTAGTTGCCCATATTAATTCATGGCCCCACCCTTTTTTTACAAAACCTTCTAACCGAGTCATTTTATTTCCTTTAATTTAGGTGCATATACTCCGGGATGTTGTACTGTGAGAGCACTAGCACGATTTGCAAAATCCATGGAGTCTGCTATGCTATTAGTATTTAAATAGCTGTAAACTATGGCAGCTAAAAATGTATCGCCAGCACCGCATACATCAACTACTTCGGTAGGAGCAGCAGCATAAATCTTTCCTTGGTATTCAGAACCACGATCTCCTAGTGTAGTGATAATATTACTACATATACTTGTAGCCGCTGCCCGTTCTTTTTCATTTATTTTAACGTAGCAACCTTCAAAATATTCCAAATCTGTTTTTTTAGTGTCAACAAAAATAGGACCGGCGAATGTATCTCGTAAATCTCGTATTGAAGTATACCCTATAAATCCTTTGTTATAATCACTGATAACTATGGCATCAAAATCATGTATATTACTGATTTTAGATTCAATGTATTCAATAGTCACCGGATCACTAGCAACATCATCGTCTAATCTTAATAAATGTTGTCCTGACCTACTGTCGATCATTCTAGTTTTTTTACTGGAGTTTCCAGTAATACAAACAACATTGCAATTTAAATTTAATAGATTAATTTCTACATTACTTGCCATTCCTGGCAAAGTATATTCATGTGTAAATTTAAATACAGGAACAGGTGCTTCTGGACTAATTCTGTCCACAACTCCGTACTTGTATACATCTAAACACGTATCACCTAGAAGTAATATCCTGAATTTTTTTGGTTGTTGAAAAATGCTCAAGTCGCTCATAAAAATAAATTTCTTTACAGTATTCTGCACCTAAAATCATGGTGCCACGATAATCACTGCCTTTTACCATTACGTCTGGATCAAATGCACGAATATTAGCAACGAGTTCATCGTCACTGTCAAAAGTATTTACATAGTCAACATACCTTAGTGCCAATAACATGATTTTACGTTCTTCGGCAGTATTGATTGGTCTGCTCGGACCCTTGAGTTCGCTGACTCTTCTATCTGAATCAATTAAAACCAATACTCCTGAATTGGGATATGCAGTTTTTGCATGTCGGAGCAATTCAAGATGTCCGACATGCAAAATATCAAAGGTACCGTTTACTACAACTCTAGTCATTGCCTAGTACTAGGCCCTTAAGGATATCTAAGGTTTCTAACAGATCGCCTGTGTGCAAGATGCCATTGCCGTCAACTTCTCCCCATTCAATGATATTGCTAGGCTTGTCATCAATTAAGATGTCGCCGGGTTTGCAATGCACTTTCTTGTCTTTAGCAAACGGTCCAAAATGGACAGGAATATCTGGAAAATATTTCTGAGCCCAAAGCACCTTGTCGTAAAATGCCCAATGAACATCGTTACCTTTAGGCACAGCAGTTAAGAACAGCAGTTCGTAGTTGCGAGTGTCTCTAAGATAGCGACAGTATTCAACCAACGCATCCGCTTCCTTGGTCTTCTCTAACAGAAAGTAGATGCGCGGATCACGGATAATGCTGGACCAAACTTCATTTGGCCATCGGCCATTGGGCGCTGGCTGTCCAAGAACCTTGCTGGCATAGCCGTCAAAGTCGGCAACTACGCCGTCCATGTCCAGAAAAATAGTAGTCATTTTTAATTACCTTCTAAAACTTCTATATCTGCAAAAGAATTCACTACCGTGATTTCACGAAATCCCTCGTCATGCGTAGGAAACTGAAACGATGCAAACATGGACTGAATAACATTTTCCGGAATAGTCTTACCCGGCCGAGAGATCAAACGACGATTCCATTCCAAACGATCTTCAGGAACATCAAACACTACGGCATTGAAAGTGTATCCGTACTTTGTAAGAAAATCAATAAACTTGCGACGGCTTTTGCGGCTCATGTTAGTACGATCAATGATAATTGGATCACCGTCTTCGGCGGTCATCTTAAGATCATTCCACATGACTTTGTCAGCAAATCCAACAAGTTCTTTGAACCCTTCGTCATAGGTCATGCCATATTCATGAGCGATATCCTCAATGACGGTGTCAGTAGATGCAATGTAGGTATTTTCAATCCACTGCAAGTTGTCAACCCAGGTGCTTTTGCCCGAGCAAGGAGCGCCGACGAGAATAGTACAAATCTTAGTCATCTTACTTCCTTTTTGTTGGTTGTTAGTGTATTATACACACTTTCTATTGAGAATACAAATAGTTTATTGAGACTCGTCTATTGCCTTCATGAGAATTTTTAGAGCAGTTTCCCTGCGCTGCATTGCAAACTCATAAGTGGGTCCCCAACTGAAATCTTGTTCGTCAGGAACACACTCACTCAATGAGTCATAAACTTGTTGAAGTTCTTCAATCGTCATATCCGTCACCCCATTCTTCTCGCAGTTGTTGACGAATTCTTTGTTCTCGTAGTTGTTCTTCTTCGGCCCACTTGCGCTGCATCATGTCTTTGTAGACTTTGTTGGCACCGCCTCCCCAATAGTCACACTCTAATCCACAATCAGGGCAGTATTCACGAGACAGTGTTTCTTTGAATCTGCTGCTTTTGCATTTGGGACACTTGCGATTGGTAATCTTCTTACCGTTATCGACCCAGCCGTTACGTTCGTTGTAATAATTAGCCAACAGGACCACCCATTGATTCAACGCCGTCTGCACGGCCTGCTTCCCATGCTGCTTTTGCTACTTGTGAGTAGCTGTCATTTTCTAAATCAGGCTTACTGCCATATTCTTGTTCAAACCATTCTTCAAAAGTCATTGCTTATCCTTGAAAAGTTGCTTGCGAAGCCAGTCGTAATGCTCCTGTTGTTGAGCATGGAGTTTCATCCACTTATGAAAAGTGAAGCGCCAAAATACATCAAATAAAACAGCACCGCAGGCAAATCCTGCAACGAAACTCCATGTCATTACATAGTCTCCAACGATTCACGAACCCAAGCAAGTCGGGCTTGCTCGTCCATTTCAGTGTACTCAACGATATTAGCGCGGATCTTGTCGATCAGCGGATAATACTCTTCGTCAATTTGCTGCTTGATCTGATCACTCATCAGCTTGTCAGTACGCGGATTGCGAGCAACCCACTTGCTGGTCAAGTAATACGGCGACTTGATCTTAGCAGCAATACCGTCTTCAGTGTAGAACACAAACCCTTCGTGCTTGACGTTCTTCACAGCCTTGAGAAGTTCACCTACCGTAGTACGCACACCCAGAACAGGCAGGCAACCAAACTGAATACCAAACACAGCAAGAGCATGTGAATCCAACCTCACCGGGCTATCCCATTCCTTCAAACGGTAGCCGATCAAGTACATGCCTTCTTCTTCAGGAACAATATGCGGATCATTGCGATGCACACATTCAAACATGAAAGTTAGGCGAGGATTTGCACGGCAAATTTCACGATACACATCCACGTCAATAAGCTCACGAGCCATTGCACAGAAGTCGCTGTCCAGGCTACCGGTAGTGCTCACAAGGATATCTCCATTGTGCCAGGTAACCGAAACCATGAAGCCGTTGATCTTGCGATAAGCGTCAACAACAGTGTCGTCGCTTAACTTAGGAGCCTTCTTTTCGACACCGTAGTTGTAGACCTTGGTAAAGGGACGAGAAACAATGTTGAAGTCCTGGTCGATCACAGTGCCGCGGCATTCCTCAAGGAAGCGATTCCACAGATCGTCGTAAAATACGCGCTTGGTGTACTTGAGCACAAACAAACCTGGATATGCTTCACTTTCACGCATTTTAACCAGCTTGGGATTCTTTTCAACCCAATTCTTAAGTTCGATCTTGTTCATGTCTGTGTCCTTGTGTGTTTAACTTACACACAAAGTATATAAGTTTTATTAGGTGAAGTCAATTGTTCTTGGGGAAAATAATGTGACAGGGCAGATTTTTCTGCATAAATAAGAGTGTGAGCCACGATGCTACCAACATCCGCTCACTCTAATGCTATATAGGAGCAATCAGCATGAATATTTATACACCAATTACAATCACAGAGGAAATTAGAAAACGATTTAAACCAACTAGACTTGCCATTAAGGAACTTAATGGAGTAAAATATTTTTGCAAATCAGTTAGAAAAGATATTGAAAAATACACCGGAAGTGGAGTCAGATGGACTAACCATGTTAAAAAGCATGGAAGGGAACATATCAGAACGTTGTGGATAAGTGAGTGGTTTTACTGTCCTGAACGTTTGCAGTTTTTTGCTCTTGAATTCAGTAAACAACACAATATAGTCGAGAGCAGTGAATGGGCAAATCTTATACCAGAAAATGGATTAACTGGTAACACCGGTTCTAAAAAAGGCCACATGGCAGGGATTCCAAAACCAAAAAGCAATATGCATCGCGATTCAATTAGCAAAACTCTCACGGGAATTACGTTAGAATACCGACACGGCAAAGAAAAAGCTGATGAGATTAGATCAAAAATGTCTTTAGCCAAGATTGGAAACAAAAAATCGAAAGAAACTATCGAAAAAACAAGACAGACTCATTTAGGAAGTAAACGTGGCAAAGAAACTAAACAAAGAATGAAAGAAGCGCAGACAAGACGAGTACCACTAGTATGTGAACACTGTGGTAAATCTGTCTTGCCCGGCAACTTTCATAGATGGCACGGTGATTGTTGTTTATCCAATCCCAAACATTTGAAAAGAAAAGTTAATACTACTAACTCGTGTAAAAATCGATCAAAAAAAGTAGTAATAAACGAAAAAGTGTACGCCTCGTTAAAAGAAGCATACACTTTGTTAAACTTGCCCAGAAATTTACTAGGAAATATGCTAAAGAAAAATATTACCAGTAATTCTAAATGGGGAATTGTTTCTTTTGAAATTATCAATGATGAGACATTGGATCAACAAGTTTCATCTTCTGAATAACTTCATCTAACTCAACTACAATTTTTCCAGTTGCATCATATCCTACATCCATAATCCTTCCTGGAATACCAGTGGGCTGACCATGACGGTGACCATGTAACATAATGCTACCATGCCCTGCTCGATTATGATCAAATACTGGATAGTGGAACATCACTACAAAAGTCTTGTTATAAGTCATTTCATAATAAACATGAACTTCTTTAAAGCAACGACGGAACACAGGATCCTTGAGCAACTTCCGATCGTGATTGCCTTCAATCAGGATCTTATCACCATTCAGCTGATTCAAGATTGCCACGGCTTTGTTCGAAGGCAGAAAGGCAAAATCACCTAGAATATAGACAGTGTCATCTGGATTAACCTTAGCATTCCACTCGGAAATCATACTCTGATTCATATCTTCAACGTCCGCGAACTTGCGAGTCTCAGGACAGAACTTCATAATATTCGCGTGTCCAAAATGGAGATCACTTGATACCCAGGTCTTCATTATCTAATTCCTTAATCTACAATCTTGCAGTAGCGAACCTGAAAGCCGAATGCATCCTTACGCATCTTGCCAAACTTTGATTCGTGCCACACATAATCTTCGTTAATTTCTACGATAGTCACTAGACCCGCTGTCATAGCTAGATCCATTATCGTAGGAGGAAGTATCAGTGCTCATAATGCTGCTAATAACTTCTGCTGCAATGATTGTATCAATGATTGTATCGACAATATCTGGACCGGAATCATAATTTGAGTTAGACTCTACGTGAGCAACATATATGCTGCGAGTGGTAGTTGTTTTAACAGCAGTGCCACCTGTAGGAGGCATAGTAGGCGCTGCGGACAACTTCTTGTATTCCTTGTTACGCTTAAAAAATGAAAACATAAATGTTCCTTTGTTGTTTACTCATATAGTATACAAAACTTATTACATGGAGTCAAGACAAAAAATAGCTCTGGCAAATTAATGCCAGAGCTAAATAATGGTGCGAATCGCGACAGTGGGGATTGTCCATTCGCTCTAACAGTTTAGAAGGAACTATCAGTATGAATATTTATTACGTCTATGCTTATCTCCGTAAGAAAGATCTCACACCATATTATATCGGTAAAGGTAAAGATAATCGTGCTTATCGCAAACATAATGTACCTGTACCAAGGGATAGGTCTATGATTGTTTTTCTAGAAACAGGATTAACCAATATTGGTGCCTGCGCATTAGAACGACGCTATATCAGGTGGTATGGACGAAAAGATTTAGGTACAGGAATATTGCGAAATAGAACTGATGGCGGCGACGGTATACCGGGAATCTTGCACACAGTTGAACGAAATCAAAAAATTAGTAAAAAACTAAAAGGTAAATTTGTATCAGAAACTACTAGAAAAAGACTTAGTGATTCTCATATAGGAAAACAAACAGGATCTAATAATGGAATGTTTGGTAAAACTCATTCTGAAAAAGTAAAGAATGATCATAGATTGCGTATGATAGGTAATAAAAATAGTCTAGGAAATAAGCATACCGAAGAAGCTAGATTAAAGCAATCACTACGTGCTAAGAATAGGGAAATTAAAATATGTCCCCACTGTGGATTTGGATGTACTGGATCAAATTATACAAGATGGCATGGGGATAATTGTAAAAAATTAGGTCAAAAAAATATTGGGTAGACGCTAATCTACCCAATATTTTAAGTTATGTATTAGATGTCGTATCGTGGATCCATGATAGTTGACATCATAATTCCCACCGGCGTAAATTTATCCATTTCTGCTGACAGTATGGACTTCATAATAGCCGGAGAAAATCCGCTCACAAGTGCCGCACCGCTCTTGTCTGCCTTCACAGGAACATTATCTGAACTGTTAAGATTCCAAAATACTATTGCAGGAACCTGATATCCCGCTTCTGCGTACTTGCGTTCAATCATTTCCATAGCAGAATCATCATTTCTGATGCACTGATTGAACTGCATATCACTGAGCACCAAAAGGATCTCAGGCATTTCACTCTGAGGTACACCGTTCTTGACTGCAACATCAAGAATCTTGTTGAATGCAGCGTGTAGGTTAGTACTCATGCCCCATTCGCTCTTGACCATCTGTGCAGCCTTTTCAACAACATTGCCCTTGAGAGTAACTAGCTGAGGACTGGAACTGAAAGTAAGGAAAGTGTCCTTGAACTTGCCAGTGTTCTTGTCCGCAAGATAGAGACCCAGTGAAACTGCAACGTCAAGGCAAGTAACCTCACTCTTAGAAGAGCTACCACCTGCACGACAAGTCATAGAACCCGAAACGTCAACCAGTGGAAGGATGTTTGCATCCCCAACGTAGTTAGGAAGCGCATTCCACTGTGCCACAACATGGTCAAGTTCAGTCTTACCAAGTGCTACGCGACTGTAAGGATTGATTACACCCTTGAGAACGTCATACGGATACACTGCGCCAGCGTTGACCTTTACAGTAGGATCACCCTTTACCAGCTTGGCAACATACTCGGCAAACTTTGGAGTATTGCGAGTAAAAGCCTTCTTGTAGCGCGAAGCTGCAAGACTAGGAACATGGTTAAAGTTGATGTTATCCCAATCCTTAGAACACATCTGAGTTTCAACAACCCGGGTCAGGTTAACCAGCGTCTTACGATACTGCTTAGGGCTCATACCAAGTGCAGATCGAAGTTCTGCTGCCACTGCGCCCTTGCGAGGCATCCACTTGGCGCAAAGACCATTGCCACTGGCAAGTGCATCTGCGATCAGTGCGTATGCTTCGGTCTTGAGATCGATGGTTTCAAAGACGAGTAGATCGTCCCATCGACCAATTTCTGGTACCTTTGCAAGAAGTGCCTTTGCTGCATCGGTGTCAGTCTTTTCCAGCTGAACAAGGATGTCACGGAAAATCTTACGTTCGCCTGCACCGCCACGAGCGTCACGCGCCCACTGTGCAACGCGCAGTGCAATTTCTCGATTTTCCACGAATGCGCCAGTGAAGGCAGGCACGATGTCCTTGCCACGCGATCCGCCAACGGCAAAGAAAAGGTCGACGTTCTTGGACGCTGACGACTTAAGAGCCTTCATACCATTTGCAGTCCTTGCAGATTGATTTGCAACCGCTTCAATAAAAGTAGACATAGTTATTTCCCTTCAGTTTAGGTTAAAAAATTGCTGTTACTAAACTTTATTTGTTCTCACATTATATACAAAAATTATTTTTGTGTCAATCGTTTTTTTGCTATTTTAGAAGTTATTCCGACATAGTCCCAATTTTCTTTAGGTCCTGTTTGTGACCAAAATACGGTTTTTGGCACTCTTATACAATTTCCTTGCCTATCAACAACGGATACTGTTTCTTTTATTTCCAGCCAATTGTGGGTACCTTTTGCTACCCTATCTGATGCTACAGAGGTGCCATCTGCACGTTTTAATAAATTATGAGTGCCATTTTTAACACGCTTATTATTAAGATCAGTTGAGTGCTGTGAACCTTTTTCGCCTTGAAAATTATGTCTTCCTTCTTTAACTAACTTGGCAGTTCGTTCTTTTGCAAATTTTGAACCTGTTTCTCCCTGCCACGGGTGTGTTCCGTTTTCGACCATTTTTCTTGCTTTAATTGAAGAAGCAATTTTCATATTTTTAGTATTGTGTTTCTTGTGGCCTTTGTCACTTCCTCCATCAATACCGTTTTCTATTTTAAAATTTGCCCATTCCTTTGATTCAACAATATTATTATTTTTTGAAAACGTTGATGCAGCTTTTATGCATTCATTTTTGTCTTCAAAGAATCCAATAATTTCGGTTTCAAATAATTTACCATGTTTTCGTAAATGTGCCAGCCAATATTCACCAGATCCAGTATATTTGTATGGATCAGAACTAATAGTTTTTCCAAAATACTTTAAGCCAGTTATTGTGTGGGTTTTAACATAAAGATATGTAGGTTTAAAAGACATAAAAACTCCTTTTTAAGTATTTATGTCTAGTACGCGCTTCTTGATTAAAACAGGATGTTGTGACATTAAAAGACCGGGAGTCGAACCCATTGTCACTGTCCCCACTGGACTGGCCCGCTAGTTTTGGCAGCGAATAATGATTGCGGTAATCATCCTAAAATATGATTTGAATTAAACAGGATGCCTTTTTTGCTTTTTTGATTACAAGTCAAGTGCATAAAGGTTTGCTGAAAGCATCCTAAAACTTAATTTTAGATTGTTTGTTCGTGTTGTTCTATTAATCTATCTATCCAAAAAATCCACCAAGCCTGTTGCAATGCTTTATATAACTCTATTGCAGCAGGATCTTTTTGAATATGTACTAAATCAGATTCGGTCGGGTGTGTTTCTCTATACCAAGAAGCAAACGTAGTCGAATCATGTTGTCTTTTTTTCATGTAAACGTCTTTAACGCTTTGATATCGTCACCAATATTTTCTTCTGCAATTGGACCAAGTCCTAAACAGGTCGTGGTCGGCTCGTCGAACACAGTAAATGCAGCATCAGTTACAAGACTAGTACCACAGATATCCTTGTACTTGTCTTGCAGCACACGTAGTTCTTCTACAGTGTCTACAATCAGCGTGATCTTATAAGCCCGATCGCCATTCTGGTACTTTTCTGCATCACTAGGTCCGTCACTGGCAAATCCATGTTCACCAGGAAATCTTTTTACAGAATCCCAAAAACTGTGAAGGTAGGCGTGTCCTGCCTGAGTACACATCTTACCACGAATGCCGTTCATTTTCTTTACCGATTCAAGGGCAAAGATACAGTACATTTTAACTTTCATATCTCTACCTTTCAAAATTGGAGCGCCGGGCGTGATTCGAACACGCGGTGTTACTGCTTTGCAGGCAGTTGCATTGGGCCTCTCTGCCACCGACGCATTATTTAAATTCTGGCGGAGCGTGTGGGAATCGAACCCACTCTACCCATTTAGGTAGTACAGATTAGCAGTCTGCTGCATTACCGGCCTGCCCACGCTCCGTATTTGTTGTTGCAATTATAGTACTATTTATTAGCAGTGTCAACGCTAAATTTACAATCCTGCCTTTTTTACTAACTCTTTATATCCAGCCCAGCTAGGATGAATATGATCAGGTTGTACACGCTTAGTTGCAATAATCTGATCGCCATGTTCGTGTGCTAGTTTCTCAACAATTGCATTTACATTTTCTTTACAAAACTTTTCATTGCACGGCGGCATAATCCATACAACACGACTTGAGTGGACACGATTTCGCATCTTACGAAGTTCTGCTTCAGTATGAATGAACTGATGATCATTAGTGCCAAGACTAATGACAACTAGCTTAGAATCAAGAGCAGTATTGCCCCATTTCTTGTTCCACTGCCACGTGTTATATCCACCTTTAGCATATGAAACACATTGCTTAGGTGCAAACATTTCAGTACCAACGGCGATACTATCGCCGATAATTAAACATTCCAACATTAATCACCCTTTACTGTTTTTGCCTTACCATCTTGTACTAGCTTGTGACGCGCTTTATTCACCCTGGGAGTAGGAGCATCGCCACCGGCAAATTCATGCTTGGTAAGCAATAGGTCTTTATGTTGAATAAATTCTTCCATTATTTTAAAATCGCAATCAGCAGCAATATAAATGCCATTATGGGATGTGAAGGGAAAATCACAAATGCAATAATTAACAACAAACAGTCCACTATTACCTCCGCATCTTTGCAATTTCTTCCGCGTCACTTTGTTCAAAAATCGGCACCATATTTGATTTATGCATCGTGCCAATTCCAATTAGTTTGCGCGCACCTGAATATTGCATTGGCGCCTTGGCAAATCCATTACCCACGCCGTTGCCGCTGGAGATCACAGGACTTGGTCGACGGTATGTTTCTGTTTTGAATGGATCTTTGACGATCTTAGATGTATACTTACTCTTGCCCTGTTTGTAGGCAATGTACTCATCAACCGTCTTTTCCTTGAGACCAAGTCTGCGCATCTGCTTGTTGTAAGTGCGAAACTCTTCTGCAAGTTTTGCAGTTATTGTAACAGGCTTAGACTTCTTACGTTTAGTAGAAGTAGTTGATAATCCTGGTCCACAAAGATGCATACTCATAAAAATTCCTATTTAAAAATTGGTGATGCCAGTAGGACTCGAACCTACGACCTAAAGATTAGAAGTCTTTTGCTCTATTCCAGCTGAGCTATGGCACCATAATTTTGTTAAGCCTGACCGTTTTTCCAGTCATCTTCGGTGATTTCAAAGTCGGCATTTTTAACAGACTTAATGGCTCTAAACACGGTTACTACACCTAAACACACAGCACCGGTTACACCAAATACTGCAAGAAATGCAATTTTTGGACCTAGAATTCTTGCCTGCTCATATACTGCATGTTTGATCTGTTTCATTGTGGTAGCCTTATTTACTCATCAAGTAAAACACACCAAATACTGCAAGAATTGCAATCTTTGGACCTAAAATTCTTGCTTGTTCATATACTGCATGTTTGATCTGTTTCATTGTGGTAGCCTTTGTAATTGCTATTTACTTGACAAGTATAAAACACCATGATGTTATTGTCAATATTAAAAATTAATAAATAATATGGTTACTTTGGAGAAATATGTACCATGAATATTAAAGAACTTCTTAACATTTCCGAAGGAGAAATTGTTGATTTTGATGCTGCAAAGCAAGATAAAGAGTTGAAGGGATTTCACAAAGATTTCATGGGAAAAGTTCAACAACGTGCCAGTGGCATGAATGCAGTAATGTCAGCGATGAAAGAAAAAGGAATCTTTGATGATCTTCCTGTTGGAACTAGAATTCGTCTATCAAAAGGCGGAAGTTACAAAGTTATCCGACATGGCGTAACACGTTCAAAAACTGGCATGGAAAACTCATTTTCAGCAAATTTTCGAAAAGATCATGGATTCGGACCAGCTTATTTTTTGCCTACGGAAGACGGATTCTATACACCACTAGTGTATCTTAGGAAAGAAGAATCAAACGGCGATTATGAAGAAAGTGGTTTCCATCTTGATAAACTTATGAATTTTGAAACTGGTGAAAAACGTTACACTAAGTTTACCGGTCCGCAACGTTAATTGGTGCTCCTAACAGGATTCGAACCTGTGGCCTCAAGATTAGGAATCGTGCGCTCTATCCTGCTGAGCTATAGGAGCATTGGTGCCTCATGACAGGATCGAACTGCCGTACTCTGATTACGAAACAGATGTAATACCACTATACGAATGAGGCGTGGTACGGGCGACAGGACTCGAACCTGCACTAGCGTAACTAACTGAGGCTTAAACTCAGCGGGTCTACCAATTCCCCCACGCCCGCACATACTACTATTTAACTGGAGGAAGATGATGGCATCGAACCATTGACCTTTCAGTCACTACTGCTTTCGAAACAGTGTGGGGAGCCAACCCCAGCATCTTCCATTAATTTGGTGCCCAGGAAGGGGATCGAACCCTCAAACATATCACTTGGCTCTCGACCAAGCCGCTTTACCAGAATTGCGTACCTAGGCATTTTTATTGGAGGAGTCGGAGGGATTCGAACCCTCGGTACCTTTCGGTACGCTACCTTTCCAAGGTAGTTCAATCGGCCGCTCTGACACGACTCCAAAATTTCTTTATTTTGTAATAACAGGCTGTCCTGCGGCACCTACCGCTTGAGTAGTTGCAGTCTTTCCGATATTAGCTCCAAATGATAGTTTTCCTTTGACATAAGTTAAAATGTCTAAGAAATACTTTTTCACAGTTGCCATATGATCGAAAAATCCCATAAATCCTGGCATAGTAACATTTGTAATGATTCCTGCAAATTCTTTAACTTTGTCTACTATAACATCGGTGGCTGTTGAAATTGCAGTTTGAGTCATAGTTGCTGCTTTTAATAGCATATCTTTAAGATAGCTTAAGAATCCATATAGTCCCAATTTTGCCAAAAATCCTTTCCATCCAGTAGTTTGCATAAAACTATTAATAGAAGGTTGTAACATATTCCATAGTTTTTCAACAACAGGCGAAATTGCAGGAATTTTTGTTTTAATTTCAGTAATTAGTGCAACTACTGTTTTTTGCACATTACGGCACTGTTTGCCTAATTGTGCAACGGTACTATCCATCATTGCTTGATCGGACACAACGTCTTTGATCAAAATTGCCGCAGTTTTAACATCCGTTATAGCACCCTTGATATCATTGACGGTTTTCGTATACTGATTGCCCAAGTATTGTTTGGCCGAATCTAAAAATCCCTCATAGATTATTTGCTCGGTTAATATACTTTTACTGTAGTAAACACCTTCGCAAAGGTATAGATTTTTTAATACAGTATTCTGATTTTCGTAAAGGATTTCATTTATACGCATCAACTATTTATTAATAAATATCAATGTCGCGGTTCAGCAAGTGGCGAGCCACACGATGTTCAAGTTTCTTATCGCGGCTACGAGCCTTCTTGCTACGACGGTTGTTGTAAGTTTCAGTGGGGAAAGTATCATGTCCAGGGCAGCAACGACCGATACTACCGGGCTTGGCAAAATGGATATCACGCTTCATTTTACTTCTCCTATAATGGTGTGCGATGAGGGATTTGAACCCCCGACTTTCACCGTGTCGAGGTGACACTCTACCGCTGAGTTAATCGCACATTAAATTGGTGGACCCGACTGGATTTTCACCAGTATCTCTGTTGTTCATCGGCACTAAGTTTATCCGGAAATCTCAATGTCGGTATCTGGTGCTTTGATTACTTCCGTCGAAGGTTTTAAGCTACAGGCCCATAATTTGGTAGGGGTAGAGGGACTCGAACCCCCACGCCTTGCGGCAAAGCATTTTGAGTGCTCCGCGTAGACCAATTCCGCCATACCCCCATTTATTCTTTAAAAATCTATTAGTATTCTTTGATAATGGCGGAGAGGGTGGGATTCGAACCCACGGTACCTTTCGGTACGCTGAGGTTCAAGCTCAGTCCGATCGACCACTCCGGCACCTCTCCATTATTCGTATAACTCTGTAAACTTTTTACTATATCGTATTATATGATAGTTATTAGATATTGTCAAGAATTTTTGTTTAAAATTCCAAGAATGTGCTGAACAGCAATATATTTAGCATGGCGATCACCTAGGCCACGTAATGCACTGTTGATAGACCGTGTTGCGGCCTGTGTATTGTCAAAATTGTCAATTTTAGGACTGACCCGATTTTTCCAATACCAAACCGAAACTTTTGCGGCAACTTCTGGTTTTTCAAGAATTTCAGGATGTTGCTCAAGTGGCAATCCTAGTGCATTGCCTGCTTTGCGATAATTCTCTCTGCCAGTTAATTGAATATATCCTCTACCGATATACCGTTGACCGTCTCCTGGCCGAGTATTGCCTAATCTTTTTGCTTTTTCAGGATTATGTTTTATATCGTATTTTTTAAAATATGCACTATTGCCTATTTCTTGCAATTGCGAAAAATTTAAAGATTCATGTGCGCATTGTGCTAAAAATTGTGCAAGTTCTCTGCCCTTTAATCCAGCACCTCGCGCAGCACTGACTAAGGTCTTTCCAGCAACGGTATTAAAAGCAGCTAACAACTCACTGACCTTTTCAGGATTAGCTTTAATTTTTGGTATTTCCAATTTAACGGAGCTAGATTTTTCTGATGCAGAATTTGGATTATTTTGCATTGCTGCATATCCTCCAAGTGCAGCAGTGCCTAACGCTCCTGCTGCAACTGCACCCTTGGCCCATTTAGACAGAGCTTCGTCAATTTGCTCTTCTATGAGTTCTGAAATTCGCACTAATTATCTGGAGTTTGCTATACTGGTCAACAGTGCTTTTACTCTTCCAAATGGCATTTTGTCAATATTCTGAATAAATTTTGGATCAAATGGCAACTTTGTTAGTGTTTGTTGCACAGATTGCAGTGATGCCAGTGTTTTCTTTGCTGTTGCACGTTGTTCGCCTGCTTGATATGTATTAGCAATTCCTTGTGCTGCTCCAGTTGCTGCTCCGCCAATTGCTTTTCCTGCCTGCTGTGCTGCTCCAGATGCTGCCTGACCTGCTTGCTGTGCTGCGCCGCCAATTGCCTGTCCTGCTTGCTTCAATGCACCACCAACTGCTTGACCGGCGCCTGCTGCTGCCTGGCCGACACGGCTTGCCGCGCCGCCCACTGCTCTTGAAGCTGCTCCACCAAGCGCACTAAGACCACCCAGTAATTCACTCAATTCAGCTTCTGATAATTCACCGGATTCAATCATCTGGGTGATTCTGTTGGACTCTAAAAGAGCCTGACTTTTTACATCAGAAGTACCATCTTCGATGGTTTCAATTAATTTAACTAAATCTCTCATGGATTCCATGACAATATCTCCTTTTATTTTATTTATGCGATTAAACACATAATATAAAATTAGAAGAAATGGTAGCTCGTGCAGGTACTGCCCCTGCCTAGACTCCCGTATGAGAGGAATCCGTCCACTTAGACCCGAGCCATGGTTTTAATAATTAGTTCACTGATTTTTATGACCAGTCGTCTTTGGGAACTTCTTTTTTATAGCTTTGAAGATGCTTGACAATCTTTTTCAAATATAGCTTCCAAACTTTTAAAAATTGAAGTTCTCTAGCAGATGGATTTGAATTTTGCATTGCCTGCTTTGCTGTAGGAGCAATTATTGATGGATAAGTATTATTTGGAAAATATCCCCACTTGACATCCTCAATTGCCGAATCAACGAATTCATTGACCTGACGCTGTTTATCATTTGTGGAATATGAATATCGAAAAGGCTCATTAGAGATGAAGTCCGAGTACAACTGGGTGGCAGCATGTGAAGCATGTGCTTCAATTTCATTGACAGAACCTAAATATGCTGCCCAGCGATCTACATTGTATCCAAAATTGTCAGCATCATATGCATTTTGACCTCTCCTACCACCACGATATTTGCGGCGCCGGTTGTCTTTTTGACCGGCTTTTCCTCTTGTGTCATTTTTGTCATAAGCATAAAGTTTTGGCCTAGGAACACTTGTATCAGGAATCTTGGTGTAATCGCCTTTTCCATATCCACGGTTAGATGACTGCATCTTGATATTAGCACGAGCATTCTGATCCATATGAACAACTTCGTGTACGTAAGTACTGACTAATTCTTTAAGAAATGCAGGGACAGGATTATCAACGCCACTATCTCCATAACGATTTACGGAATCCCTTTCCAATAATCTGTGGGTTAATACAGTCCATAATTTTTCTTTAGAAGTATATATATTGATGTGCTGCGCAAGATCGTTCTGCCAATCAATTTGTTGTGACGATCTGCTATGTAAAGTGGATTTTTGTGGAAGACGTTGAAAATACCCGCCGCCAGTCTTTGGTTCGCCAGTGCGTTTATTTTTGCCAGTTGTGTCAAGTTGAACAATGATGTGCTGAAGCCAATACAAGTTCTTCTTTCTGTTTTCTTCCCATGGCTCATCATGTTTATATTGTTCAATCTTACCAAACTGTGCTTCCATGTAATCACGTGCCAAATCCTGTAGATGAAGTTCCATTACATCAATGAATTCATCTACAATATCAATATTCGGCTCACTTTTGTATAGTTTTGATTGCACGATGCCACTGAGATCTTGTGACTTATATTGAAGATTGGATACAAGTTTATCTTCCTCACGCCGATCTAATCCACGACCACGAATTTCTTCAACTCTATTTTCAAGAGAACTCATCTTTTTAAAGTAATTGCCTTCTCCTACTGAATCAAAAATAGATTCAGCATTCCACCTAATAAATTGATCGATTTCTCGGGTAAGAAGATCATACGTGGCCTGAGTTAAGCCTGCTGTTTGATCGATTGCTTCTATGAGTTCTGTAATACGCATGTTGTATTTATCATGGTGCTGTATGACGGAATCGAACCGCCGACATCCTGATTACTAAACAGGTACTCTACCAACTGAGTTAATACAGCATTAATTTTGGTGGAGCGCCAGACAGGATTCGAACCTGCATGTGATCCATTAGCTTTCTCCTGATTCGAAGTCAGGCGGCGTACTGGCGCATTTTTTATATGATAATTTATCGAAAAGTTTTTCGACGAGGACCTTTGTCCCTATTAGGAATGGCATGATGTCTGGCCCAGGCCTCGTCTGTAAACCCAGGGCCGTACTTTGCCAAAAGAACTTCTGCTTCGCCTGAACTTACCAGAGACATCCATTCCTGATGATCATATCGTACTCCTGACTTTGATAATGTAATAGCTGGCATTCTTTCTTCCTTTATTTGATGGTGCGCATGGCAAGAGTTGAACTTGCGACCTACGAGTTATCAGCTCGTTGCTACTACCACTGAGCTACACGCGCATTTAATTAGTTTTCAATTATTCCTGTTACCCAGTTTTCAGCGGTATCCTCCGCGTACCGCATTGAATGTTCAGAAACATCGATAAGTTTAGCTGGATATTGTTGAACATAACATTCAACTTTTAATCCCGCTTCGTCTTTGAAAATAATGGCACTGCGATCACTGTGATCAGAATCGCCATTATACTTTGAAATAATTTCCATTAATACCTCTTAAATACTGGATGCCCCCCTTGGATTCGAACCAAGATTGACGGATTCAAAGTCCGCGCTCTTACCTTTAGAGGAAGGGGCAACATTAATTATTTGTGTATTATATACGCTGTTGATTATGATGTCAATTGGTATTATTCAAATTATTTTGTAAAGTTAGTGATGCTCTCCCAGGGGTCGAACCTGGAACCTTCTGAGTCAGAGTCAGACGTGCTGCCAATTGCACCAGAGAGCAATAAATTATTTTTCTTGCCTTAAGGAAAAAACTTCTATTGCGGCTAGAATGTGTTCATCCTGTAGACCTTCGCCGTCTTCAATATACACTAGCCGTTTAGATTCAGTAAACTTTCTGTCATCAAAGCAAACCCAATCGCATTCACCATTGTCAGCGATCCACTGATTAATGGCAATTAATCTACCAATACCACGAACAGTGCTTGTCACATCTGTATAATCAATGTTCGGAAAAATTGTTCTCCAATCATTGTGAAAATGTGTTGGATCAATTCCCCAATGTATTAAATCTTCTTTTAAAGTTTTTCCATAGGGCAAGTGATAATTGTGCATGGAGTTGGTTACAATTTTTGCACCAGACTCAAGGCACAGATCATTGAGCAATTGAATTGAAACTTTATTACAAGCTAACCGCAGTTCAGATACCATGACTAGAGAACTTACATTAATTATTGGACCATCAATATCTAAAAATATTATTCTCATCTTTTAATTAATTCTTCTGTTAAGTCTATAAAACGAGAAAAGTCATGTAGCTTGTTCTTCCAATCATCAGGAATGTTCGAAAGGCCATAAAATGCACCAGCAATTTGTCCAGTAACTGCGGCAACAGTGTCAGTGTCATTGCCCAAGTTAGTGGCAAGTAAAATTGCATCTCGAAAATTATCTGTTTGATACACGCACCATAGGGCAGCATGAAGAGTATGGATAACATATCCAGATGATGAAACATGATCACGACCAACTTCAAGTGATGTGAGAATGTCCTTTACACTCTGTACCCAATGCTCTTTAGCAGTTATATTAAAGATGCGACTCTTTTCAGTAGCATAGATTGCATTAAGTAACACTTCCGCCATAAGTTCACATGAATGTAAACAAGCAGGTGAAGCATGAGTTGTTTCGCTCTGTAAGTTTGCCGTTTCAATTGCCATTTCTTCATTGTCGTAATGTGCAATCACTGCTGGACTCAGGCGCATAATTGAACCGTTGCCGGCGTTATATACAGACTTGTTGTTAGTTACTGAGCCAGTTTCAACATAATCCATAATACCACTAATAGTAGTGTTGCCAATGTCAAAACACCTACCAGTTGATGAGTTTGTTCCATTACTGTACCAATCTACAAAACGATCCAGCAAATCAGCTTTATCAAGCTGGGAATTAGCGATAAGACTTTCTGCAAGGCAAAGTGCCATACTAGTATCGTCAGTCCAATAACCTACAGGAAGATTGAACGGTCCACCACCAAGCATGTCAGTAACAGGTTCAAAAGTATCACGTTCTCTAAATTCCACGGCGGCGCCAACACAGTCTCCAATAGCAAGCCCAATAAATGCTCCAGCTAATTTGTCTTTTAACATAATAACTCCTAGTGTAAAAAAATATTATAACACTAGAATGAATTGCTGTCAACTATCTCCATGCCAAGATTTGCTATATAAGCCATTAACTCTTCAATCTCTTGACTGGTTGGATTTAATGTGCCAATAGCTTGATCTAATTGATCAATATTTACTTGATTTGACTGTGCTGCACTCTTAATCAATTGTTGAACAGCAGGTAAATCTTTCAATGGTGTTTTTTTCTTAGCAATATCCTGTATTGGAAAATCTAAAAGTTGCAATTGTTTGAACCCAATATAGTTAGTAGAGCCATCTGAAAAGGTTACATCTGCGATTTTCATTATATTGGCTACATGAGCTATCTTACCAGTTTTGCCGGCAGCAGGCCCATCAATAACTTTAACAGAATCGCCTTGTTTAAACGAATGGACAGGTATTACTTCAGGTTCAGAAGTTTTAATTTTTTCAATTTCACTAGGATAAAGAAATGTCTTATCATCAGAATCGTCTAATTTTACTATAACATTGCCACTTTTTTGAATCTGAGTTATTGTGCCAGTTTTTCCTGTATTGTGCGTTCCTATGATTTTTACCTTATCGCCCTCTGAATATTGTTTAGGTGTTTTTACTTCTGGCTCTGGTTCCCACTTGAGATTGTCTAAGTTCAAATCTGGATCATTTTTATCGGGGTTATCAAGTTTTTTAACAGTGAATGTATCATCGCCGTATTCGTCTATAGCCTGATCATATTCATTCTGAGTGAGGAATTGTCCCTGATAAAGCGGTGTAAGTCCTGGCATAGTAACTTCATAAGCAGCATCTATTAAATTAGGATTTTCAGCTTCGGCTTTAATCTTTTCAATGTTTTTTAAAGGAACGTCATAAGCAAAGCCACTATCAAATTCTACATCAACTTGTGGGATTGTGGAATAAGCGTATATTATTTTACCAGTTTTACCGGCGGATGCATGGTCACCAATGATCTTAACCTTATCACCGTTTGAGACCTGACCAATTTCCAGAGTCTTTGGTGACGCCCCAATTTTTTCAAGATAAACAAAGGGAACATCATGTAATTTTTTACCGTTATCCAACACCAGCGTAGTGTCTTTATGAAAATCAAATACATCATCAACAGTGGCTATATCACCTGCGTTAGGGTGCTTGCCAATAATTTTTACCTGGTCACCGACTTTGAAAGCGCCTGTAATTGTTTCTTCTGGTTTTTCTTCCGACTCTTCTGCATCTAATTTTTTAAATCCACCTGATAGAACATTACCGGATTCGCCGCTTTTGAAAAATATTTCAATCATGCCGCTGTTGTAAATATAGGATACTGTGCCAGATTGACCATAGTATTCACTATCAGTATTGGTGACTTCAACTGTATCACCTTTTTTAATTTTATCAGTGTCAGTTTTTGGTTCTAGTATTTTAATTTGGTTTTGCTTAACAGTACCGTACTCGCCGCCTTTGAAAAATATCTCGATTCCACCATCCTTATATATGTAGGATATAGTTCCAGATCGGCCATAATATTCACTATTAGTATCAGTAACTTCAACTGTATCACCTTCTTTAAGATCAGGAGTTTCTGAATCAGCTTCACTTTCGTGTTTAATATCTTTAATCTTGAAGTCGTTGGTCCAATTTTCACCATCCAACTTCACTGATACTTCGTCATAATTGGTGTAAACATACTGTACTTCACCGGACAGCCCGTAATAGTGATTACCCTTGGATTTAACAGTAACACGGTCACCAATTTCATATTTTCCAGGTGTAATGATTTTAGGCTTGCCTTCGGGATAAACTTGTAGTTCTAGAAACTTCATGATATTTTTCATGAGACTTTCTTGAACAGCATAATATGCACCACGAACAAATACTTCTGAATGAGAAGTAATGGCACCTGTTAGGTCTTCTTGATCTAAATCAAATCCTTTGACTATTCCTTCAGGAGTCATGATGTTTTCAAGCTCAGTTAAAGGCATGAATTCTTTTGGGATGTCACCTGCTTCAATAGCTTGTTTAATTGAGTTAAGATTGGATTCTAGATCATATTGCCCAAAGAGATCATTAAAGGTAAAATTATATTTTGCTCCTAGTTTTTCTCGATTGGTTAACACGAAATCTTTTAAAGGAGCAAGTAGTTCGTAGTCCAACATTTTTGGATAGGATCCTCTATCTAAAATTAAATCCTTGGTGTTTCGACTCCAGCTAAATGAAAATCCATCTTTGGGAAACATTACATATACTTTGCCATATCCCGAAGCCTGACTTTTATCACCTGATACGAATGATGAATTATCTCTTCTTGCTTCGAATCCAGCTGCTTCCATGCCTTTGTTAAAAATATCACTGAGTCGTGAACTACTTGTCATTACACGGCGCTCATCAAATGGTTTACCATAGAGAGCATCTTCAGTGGATTTAATTCCACGATAAAAAACTTTAGCATCTCGTGATTTAAAATCTGGATTTAGATCAATGTATGTTTGTACAATTTGTGTGCAATTGTTTGCAATCCTCGTCATTAAATTATAAAATTGGATTGGAAGATTATTCTTTTCACTTTTAAGATTTGACTTCTGTTGTTTTAGGGAATCAATTTCTGCATAGAGTCCCTGCTTCATTTTTTCATATTCAGCAGCAACTGAATCAGGCACTTTCATATTATTTGCAAGGGCCGCGCTTTCTTCATAATCAGTGATTTTCTTCAGCAGTTTTTCTAGTTTTGGCAAGTTAAGGGACATTCCCTTGCGCTCACCCGGCTTCAGTTCGGATTTAAAGATTTCTATAATTCTCATAAACATATTTATAAATATGTATTATGAAAATAAAAGATCTTTTAAATGAAACCGCTATACAAGAGGGTCCGTATGATCCTCACATTTTTAAAGCAGTTTTTATGGCCGGAGCACCAGGTGCTGGTAAAACAACTACCGCTAATAAGCTACTCTCTGGTACAGGTCTAAGACACCTCAATGTTGATGATTTTTATAATCTTATGAGACATAAAGGACGCGCTAGTGGCGATCAAAACAAGGATTACGAAGCATCTTGGAAAACGTATCGCGGCCTAGAAGAATTACTTCGTCAAGGTCGAATTGGTTTAATCATTGATAGTACTGCGAAGAATCCAGAAAAGATGGCTGATGTTAAAGCAGACCTAGAAGAAATGGGTTATGAGACTGCAATGATTTTCGTTAACTCATCATTAGAAACAAGTCTCAAAAGAGCCGCTGAACGTTCACAACGTCCTGGTCCAGACTTTGGAAGAGTAACTCCACCAAAACATATTGAAGATACCTGGAATAAGGTGCAAAAGGGAATAGGTTCATTACAGAACTTATTTGGAGCAAGGTTCTTTGTTATCGATGCTGAACGTCCCGATGCCAGCATTAACTATGTTGACAAGAGTATTAGATCTTGGCTTAACACGCCAGTTAAAACACAGGCAGCACGACAGTGGTTATCTGATCCTAAAGCTGCACAAAAGCAAACAAGCACAAAGCCAGCAAAAGATGAACCTGCACAAACAACAGGTCAACGCCCTGCTGAACCGGAAACTCCCAAAGAAGTATAAAAACAGGATTGTGTTTTTTTAGGCGGGAATCGAACCCGCTCCGTTTGCGTTGAAAGCAAATGCTCTACCGATGAGCTACCTAATGGTTTTTTGCTGAAACAATCCTAAAATTCAAATTAAACAGAGTGTATTGTTCTTTACGTGCTCTACCAGCTGAGCTACCTCCCCGCAGTTGGTGGGAAGGGTTGGACTCGAACCAACGACACCGTCCTTTTCATGGATAGAATTTTATGCTGAAAACAC
>Ga0136644_10000073_pt1 | contig 74062 bp, 68 predicted proteins | sample C_130820_EF_Meta_FD_94780 | JGI IMG/M metagenome (GOLD analysis project Ga0136644, IMG submission 94780) | Freshwater microbial communities from Lake Croche, Canada to study carbon cycling - C_130820_EF_MetaG (v2) (version 2) | ecosystem: Environmental > Aquatic > Freshwater > Lake | place...
ACCCAAGCCCAAGGCCACCAGAAAGCCCCGTGTTACGAAGAAGGATACTGCTGCTGCCGCTGCCGCTGCTGCTGCTGCTGCCGCTGCCGCTGCTGCTGCTGCTGCTCCGGTGACGGAAGAGGCGAAGACTGACGAAACGAACGCTGTTGTGGAAGCACCCAAGCCCAAGGCCACCAGAAAGCCCCGGATTACGAAGAAGGATGCTGCTGCTGCTCCGGTGACGGAAGAGGCGAAGACTGACGAAACGAACGCTGTTGTGGAGGAAGTGGTCCAAGAAGTCCATCCGGCACCTGCTGCTGCTGCTGTGGAGGAAGTGGTCCAAGAAGTCCACCAGACACCTGCTGCTGCTGCTGTGGAGGAAGTGGTTCAAGAAGTCCACCAGGCACCTGCTGCTGATGCTGCTGTGGAGGAAGTGGCTCAAGAAGCAAATATTATGGTGTCTAGTGTGAGCGCAAACGATGATGCTGTTGCGATGATTTCATGTGACATCAAAAACTTTCTGGAAGGTAAGGAACATACCAAGGATATCACGCGCGTATTGACGCTTGTCAAGCACATGTTCGAAAAAAACATTATCACCACAGATACCCACAACAACATGGGGGATTATCTTACCTCCCAAGAAGGACAAGCATTTGTTTCGAACATGATGATCGACGAAGAAGAAGAGGAAGAACTACTTACGACGGAATACAATTTGAATGGGGTCCTCTACCTCAAAGATGCAGACGACAACCTCTACGAGAGACTTCCTCCTCACCAATTTGTCAAGAACCTCAAAGACTAAAATAAAAAATATATATCAAATGTAGTATCAAATGTAAATAGACGACTTGTAAATATTGTACATTTTTTTGTGCATTATCATAGAGACCATTGCGTCTATGATGTAGCGATAGCCATGTTCTTGGTGATATCCATCAACTTAAAATAGCATTTCATACAAATGTTGACATCCTCCATGGCATCATGTAGGCCACACGGCAACGAATCAAATAGTTTCAAATGCAATTCCCCCAATGAGGGAAATTTTTTATACATCTTGACATAATTCATATTGCCGTTTATCGATATGGGTACATAGATTTCATGTGTCTGTAGCTTGCCATGTTGTCTCATTGACTCGCGTAAAATATTGCATAAATCAATACTATTGGTCATGGTACAATACTGCTGAATACCATGGGCCGTTTCATATATCTCGTTGAAGATCAATTCTGGATGTAGACAACTCTCTGCTTCCATCGCATGATAATTTCGCAGTACTTCCGTTTGAATCATACGAATGTCAAATTTAATGTTATGGGCAATCACAACATTGGATCGTTTATAAGCCTGATAAAATGCTACCAAGGCATCAAGGATTGGAACTCCTTTGCTTTCGACAACTTCGCGTGTGATACCGTGGACCAAGACTGAACCTTCATGAATGGTTACGTTATCGTCCACCCGAATGTACTCATTGAATACCGTATCTATCTTTCCCTTGGTCAAGTTATACAGCACAAATGAGAGTTGTAAAATGTGGGGAGATTTCGTCACATAGTCTTCATCGGCAAGATTTCCCTTACCGAAAAGTCCGGTCGTTTCCGTATCAAAGAACAACGCATATTTTTGAACTTCTTGAGGCTGAGGTTTCGTAACAATAGGAACAACACGACTGCGCAGATTGTAGTGCAAAGGCGATTCTTCTTGGGGGGTGTTCATTGTAACAGTACGTGGTAGGTTCGTATTCATTGACATATGGTGTATGTCAATGAAATCATAATCAATTTTACCCAGCGCGTATTCTACCCTTCCATCACGGTTATATGGGATTCCCATAAATATTTACAGAAAGCCCATTGATATTTACACAGACTCGTTTTTTCACTTTGAGTGGGCATCAAGGTTATGTTGCCGTCAACGATCCCCTCGATTTGTTGGGCATGAACCGGCAAAACATACAACAATTGTTCTTGGGACGTGTATCCTATATCATCGTTCATTAGCAACCGTGTATGGTTGTTATTCGGTACATATTTATACAAATCAACAAGCAGAGGTGGATAATCATAATGGTACTTCCATCTCCAATTGAAACACCCGGCAGTATAGTAACGAAACGTCCACTCCAACCCTTCCAAATAGTTCATACAGACAGATTGAATGAGACCCCCCCCCGGCGACATACGTGACAACGATTTCGTATGAAAAAGTGCCTTGTAATACCGCGTTTCCCAACCGCGTTCATTGGGCTCAATATACAATTCAACCGACCGGTACTGTATCGGTACCTGAGTCAACGCATTTCCTTTGTCTTCGGGTGTGACTTCTTGGAAATAGCGCCGCGAATGCTTTTCGCGTAGCTCGTGTTCTTGAACCCAACGTTCATGTTCCACCTTGGAGATGTTTTTAATAAACACCCCGAAAGCTTCCCAACAAATTCTTGGTTCTTTGTCAATCACGACGATTCTCTTATAATTATTCGGTAATTGATAATACACATCGAGCAGGGTTTGGATACCAGTTGTACGTAAATTGACGGATGGAAAGTGTGGTAAGAAATCGTTGCCCAATAGAAAACATAAAAACACATAATCATAGACAGACTGCATCGTATTGTCGACAACATACCCCCCGTTCATTTCGTGGGCAATCGAATTCATAAAGGAAAATATGTCGATAAAATACGGTTCTTTGGGGTGGGTAAATTCAATGGGTATGCGCGATTTTAAAAATTCGGGTGCTTCACGAAACACGTATATATTGTTAAAATACCGTTTGTGGTAAATCGACAGCATGATCAAATCAGAGTCCAGACCATATACTGCCACATTTTCCTGGCCGTTTGCGTACGTACGCATATGTTCCATGATCTTGTGTTCCCCCTCACCACGGTCCAACGATGTGGAAACAATGACGTCATATTTCCCCGTGGCTTGGATGGTTTTCCCATAATCGTTCAATCGCTGAGACAATCGATTCATAAAACGTGTTCCCGGGGTAATCATAAACGTATAAAACTGCTTGGGGGCATCCGCCGTTTCCATCATGGTGGTTCGCATTCTACGCACTTTTTGTTGATTCATTTTCGCAAACGGAGCCACGCCATCAAACGCAATAAACACCTGTTTAAGCGGTCTTATATTGTCAATGATAGATTGGATCGCGACAACCACTTGTTCAATAATGTCATCAAAACTAGGATCACTGTTGCTTTTAATTATTTCGTGATATACGTCATATACAATCGAATTGCAATCCATATACAATCGATCAAACTGCAATTTTTGTTGAATTTGTTTTAAATTCAACAACACACGCACATGGTTTTTAATAATATAGGAAAAATATGCCGGAATTCCCATTAAATATTATAAAGAGTTATCTTTATTTCGTTTTGTGTATTGCGACGCGCGTGTATAATTTATCTATTCATTCTTATATAACAAGATGAATCAATACAATGTCATCAACATCCTATATCTAATATTCCGTTTAGCACCAATTATATTTATTTTCTATTTCCTCCTGCAGTCCATGTTTAATATGGACTACCGTGGTCTTATATTGCTAATAGGGCTCGTATTATCTTCCATCGTGGCAAGCATATTGGGTCAATTGTTGAGTGTCGGCATGGGGGACGAAGGACAACTGGGCCAAAGTTACAGATGCAATACGTTTTATCTTGGTAACATCCCCATTGGCGGGGGGTTAGTACAACCCCTGTCCAAGATCCCCTTGAACATACTCATGTACGGTTATACGCTGGCCTATTTAATTACCTCGTTCATTGCCCCACCCGTCACCTATACAAATGCCTTGGTAGCTCTTCAACAGAACATTGCGATGTTGATCCTGTTCCCGTTGTTTCTACTCTTTGAAATATTGTGGACCATCAACAACTCCTGCAACCGCGAAATATACATTGCTTTGGCCTTGGGTATCGGTATCGGTGGCGGGGTGGCGTGGGCCTATTTAATACGCTTGACCAAGGATACACGATTACAATATTTAAATCTTGGAAACGTGGAAGTGTGCTCGCGTCCATCAAAGACCATATACAAATGCCGTAACATCAACAGTTGAACATGAATTATCTCAAGGTAATGGGGTGACGGGAGGATCAAAATAGCCAATATTTTGATTGAACCACTGTATGAGATTACTGGTAATTTGTTGACGGTGCAAATCATCCGCAAGGAGCCGTATGTTTTTATTTTTACGATTAAAAACATCTATAAACGACTTGATCACAATCGCAGGCACAGCTTTCATATACAATTGATCTAAATCTGGGGCTGCCATTTGTGGATATCCTTTGCGCACATTCACTTGATTATGAAACTGAAACAACTTTAATTTCAATTCCTCTTGCGATTGAATTCTTAAAAATCCAGTTTTAATTATGTAACTCTTTGCATGTTCCGCACACGTTGGACACGGTAAATTAATGCAAATCGTATAGATGAGTTGCAAAATTTCGTTCCGCTTTTCTTGGAACATATTTTCTTGGAACTTGGCGGCAATCATATGAAACAGGGTCCACGTGGGTTTCCCCCATACCATTTTAGATTCATTGTTGTTATTGTTGCTGTTTCCTATATAGGAGGATATTTGCCTTGGTACGGTGTCCGCATTAGGAGTAACTATACGGTGGGTCGATGCAGACAACGTCGTCGAAGAAAATTTTCGTTTTGAAAACGGCATCACTGACACTGTATTCATGTTCAACAATGGTGGCGGCGGTTTCGTTGAAATATCACGTCGTGACGGATGCGACGTAAATGTCATTTTTTGCATATTTTACTATAATATTGATAAAAACTTGCTGATAAAAAATATATAGAAGTCGTATATATAATCTAAATAATACATTTTAATGGAAAAAGAAGAACTAATTAAGATTATCAAAGAATGGGTGAAGAATGACAACGAAATACGGACATTGAAAGAAGAACAACGTATACGTCAAACAGATAAAAAGAAAATTACCGAAAAATTGATGAACATCATGCGAGCCAACCAGATTGATTGTTTTGATATCAATGATGGTCAAATCCAATACAAGAAAAGACAAGTCAAAAAGCCAATTACCCAATCGATATTATTAAATATTTTATCCACCTATTATGAAGGAGACACAGTTAAAGCCAATGAAGTGAATCAGTTCATTAAAGACAACCGCGTACTCGAAATTAAAGAATCCATTGTGCGTAAAATACACGACGATCCGTCCCTACACAAGTCAGTGACATAAAAAAATGTTTATCAAATACACAATTTCATGTAACATTGCCCTTAAAACAGCGTGGGAATCGAAAATGTATTGTCGTTGTGTTTTACCGCTTTAGCAATGATGCGCGGATTCTCCTTACCCTCCAAAATGTCTTCCGTATGATACACATTGTTATGTTTATCAATATAATAAATGATGCCATGGATATCTTCAGCAGATACGTCCATTTTTTGCGTAGAATTGATGGAAAGCACTTGCTCACTAGTAACCTGTTGATTCATTTCAATCTTCGCGTGTGTGCCACAATATACCGATCCCTTCTTCTTCTTTCTCGTACACTGTACCCCATCGTAACGCTTTGCCACGCAAAACACATTCAGGTCCTCCTCTGCAGAAGACTTGGGTTTACGCTTGGGCGACACAAAGTCCTCCTTTTTAAAATTTAGCTTGGGGTATTCATACACAAACTCGAGTAGTTCGCGCATTTGATCGCGGGTTGAATCTGCGTGATATTCTTCATCGTTCGGGTTCAAATTAACCGCGCCATCGGTATCCAATAACCTTAATGACAGCATTCTTTCTTTGATATCATTCTTAAATTGAATGAGATAGGTATCCACGCGTTGATTTACCAATGTATCCATGATAACACAATACAGCTATGATGGATGTATGTCAAACCTGCTCACAATCAATTTTCCTCGTAGCGCGTTCTAGACAGTCTTCGTAGAATCATATAGATCTACTGTGAATATGTTGACAACAATATCTCCTATTATACTATACATCATACTCCATGCCAAGAAAACAAAAAGCATCGACAATACGGGACGAAGACAAAGAGGAAAAAGCGTTATTTAAGAAATTCAATGTGAATTCTCACAATTTTAACGAAAACGATTTTCAAAAATTGATAACACCTGGTTCACAGGTACCAATACTCATACAAGATGCGATAGAAAAACAGGCAGAATTGGGTAATTACAGAAAACGCGGGTTATCTATAATAAGTGGAGGTACACGTAGAAGACGCAAAGCACTCTCGCGTCGTGTAAATAAGGCGATAAACAAAACACAACGTCGCGGCAAGTAAATGTGGTGCATTCTCCAGAAAAATTTTAGGAATAATAAATCCTAAACTATTAACCGTATGACCAACATCGATGGTCATACTGTTTCTTATCGTATACATCTCTCATACAAACCATGAGCAAGGTCATGTCGATTCACGGAATCACGGAATGTTCAACATTTCTTATACAACGAAAGTGTGTTCAGTACCCCCGCAAAACACGTCCACAAGAAATACGGGAGCAAGATATAGACTACCCAACTGGGTAACAAATCGTAAGTATATTTGAGAATTGCCACTGTAGAAATCACCATCAAAATGAGAATAACCAAGGCCAAGAAGACGTCTTTATTGCCGAAATAGGCAAACGACCACAAGACGTTCAATATCAAATTAAACGCGTACAACAAGAGCAAGACATCAATGGACGAAAATGACTTCCACGATTTCTTACGCATCAGGGTTTGTGCCAAGGCGATCGCGATCAAAATATACAACGTCGTCCATACAATGGGAAAGACAAAATTGGGGGGCGTGATCGAAGGCCGAATGCATTGGTACCACGGCGATTTCACCGTTTTCATGGTGCCACTGGGAATCACCTGCACGATAAATACCGTTAAAAACGCGATAATGTAAGCTAAATACGTATCCATGGATAAAAAATATACATTATATACAGAATTTATCAATGTGTTCCACTGACGTTCATTTAAAATAACGCGTGCATCTGTTTCAACACTTCCTGGGATTCCATACACGCTTCTTTCAATACATAACGGATTTGTTCTTGTTCGGTATGTGTAGCAAACGCAATACGCAAAATACTCTCATCGTTGTGAGGATGCATCTTTTTAAACCCACAATAGGTCACCGATTTATCTTTCAAATAGAACCGTTGATAGATGACATATTCCAAAATGCGCCCCACCGTGTAGTCCTCGTCGATCAATTTGACATCGTAACAGTGATCCATCGTCACCTCACTGCGAAGAATCGGTACACTATTTGAAATCAATTCTTGGATCATATCCACCAATTTGTTTTGCAGAATCACGCACGCCTTCTTCAACAGCTCTTCATTGTCATATATCCCCACACTTTGAATAGAGAAATCAAAACTGTCGTTCACAAAGAAGCGCTGGGCATCCAGCAATTCAAAATTGCGCTTTTCAAATTCCAATTCTTCCTGGGTAATCGTCTCGTACTTGTTTTTTAATTCAAGTTGTCTTCGTTCCCATTCCTTGGCCACCGCATCCTGGTCCATGGTATTCATATACGTACACTTTGATACCACATTGAACATGCTGTTCGCTTTCGCAGTTGCCACCGAAAAATCGGCTGTCAATTTGATTCTCTCGCCGGGAATCATATCACTGATCTTGGGTCGCAAACGACAAAAGTCGACAAAACAGTGCGTCACCGGATCTTCAGGGAAAATGCGCCGGGTTTCTTCTTTGGTGCAATAGTTTCCCGTCTCCTTATTCTTGATACGAAAATGCTCGGTTGTCACATACATGATACTGTCCGTATCATTGGAAACGTCAATATCCAGCTCATATTTACCGGGCAATATTTCCAAATTTTTCTCATGAATAGGGATGCAGCTCAACCGTTGTTTCAAAATTTCGTTATGGAAACGGGTAGTGTTTATCTCGACATGGCATTGATTCAACTCTTCATTTTCGGTACGAATCACGTTGATAGGAATCCGTGTGATGATGGTGCGCCGCAGTGCATTCGCATAAGCCACATTGACATTTTGCAACGTGAACCGATACACCCCATCCACATCACCTCCCGGAACAATGGAGACCTTGGTGGTCGCGGAACGCTTGGACGAAACGTCCGGGGCGTTGCTTTGTTGAAACGGCGATTTCACTAAAATGGACATGGCTACTATATAATCAGCACTATATATCTATATTGCTATGGATATGGATGAATCAATTTTTTATATTACCATATAATATAAAACAAACATGGTTTTATCCGGTAACCCTTTTGTATCGAATGACGTATATTTCACCAATCCATCCGTTTATTCTAAAAAAATGAAATCACCAGAAAGCAAAGGGGAACATATGTCCTTGAATAAAGACGGTATGGACGATTTGAAAAGCATGACAGATACCGAGCTATCCACATGGCCCTGTGATGTCGATTTTATCTTAGAAAACATACGGTGCAATTCCATCATCATGTCTGAATACCATAAAAACAACTATTTTGTATTACTCTCACGCTTAAAATACTTTCGTATACCTATTATCATTATATCTGCGTTTGCCTCGGTCCTGAACATTGGACTTCAACCGTTCTTAGACCAGATGTATATATCGATCATATGTTGCATGTTAAGTCTGGTTACCGGGTTGATTGGCTCCATTGAGCTTTTTCTGCAAGTTCAAAAGAAAATGGAAAATGAACTCATGAACAGTCGCGACTTTTACTTGAATGCCATTGATATTTACAAGGTACTGTCGCTCGAACCCGAACATCGTAACGGTGACGGCCTCAAATATTTAGATGGTAAATTTGCCCTATACTGCAAAATGATTGAAAATTCCAACGTCCTCGACAAAAAAATACACGATCAACTGGCCCCCGTTGAAAAATCCATCATCGAACGCGTCATTAAACCGGAGAATTCCAAGCGTTTCCATCCCGTGGGCATGAGCAACAAAGAAAGTCTGCGAATGAACAATAAATTATTGGAAAAATCCACAGAGACGTTTGATTCCTTCCCGTCACGTATGATGAAAGGTTTCCACGAATTTTTCTGGTCGAAACCGCCTAATATTTCTGCCATGGATGAAGAAAGTGAAACGGGTTCGATTGCTACCGAAGAACGGTTCAACATATACTGCGATTTACTCCAACATGCATCTACCATTGAAAATCACATGTTAGCAAAACTCACCAGCATACTTACATCTCCCGATCGCACCGTTTCTACCGTGTCCATTGAAGAACGTATCCAAATATACACGTATATGTTGGAATTATCGAAATTGCACAATAACAACGATTACCAACTGGACAAACTGAAAGAAATCCTCATTGGCCATTTTTTCAAACACAAGGAACGCAATGCCCCCGAACCCAAAAATATACCTTCCGCGATGCAAACCAAACTCGTGGAATCAATATTGGATAACAAAAACCAATTGGATGAACCGTCATTAAAAGTTCTAAAAGGGGTATTATTAAATACCACGGAACAAGAGTCTTCAAAGTCTATTGAAAATAATTTACTCGAAGTACTGATCGACACTCAAATACGTAAAAAACAAGAAGAAACGGACATTGAACAGGGAAATCAACACGACGATGATGACGACGATGATGACGACGATTTGCAGTCATTACGACCATTGCAACAAAACCACACATTTACAGAAAATAAATCTTCATTATTTGTAAAACAAAGTGTGTAAAGCCAATCTATTTACTCACTACCAAAAAAGGCTCCCTTACCCAGATTAAAATCAGTTAAGCGCGTGATAGAATTCTTGTTGTCCTTCATGACCTCCTTGATCAAGTCGCGTATAGAAATCATTCCAATGCATATCTCGTTCGTCTCGTCCATGATGATCAAATGACGTATGTCACGAAACATCATCTTGTTCATGCATGTATGAATGGAATCGTCGGCCCGCGCCACAATAATCTTAGGGCCGTAGGTGCAAATATCCTTGACCTTCATCTCTAACGGATCCTTATCCAACGCCGCCACCTTGCTGATATAATCACGCTCGGCACACACACCCACCACCACATCCTTGTCGTCCACTACCGCCAAACACCCCACATTGAAGGCCGTAAAACGCGCAACAGCTTCCTTCGCGCAGCTGTTTTCGTTGATCTTGAAATTAATCTTGTGATAGCAACTGTTTTGATACACATTCAATGCCGTCACCGTCGACGGAACCGAAATAAAATTGCGCCGTAACGGTTGAATGAATTGTCTGGGAGAAAACATACTCGGGGTAATATGGATAACTAACTTGCCTTTTTTTTATATATTTTTTGCGCATAATCACAATTATGTACACACAGATTTACAGAGGATACTATGATGCGTCCAATAAAAATGAATCGTATCAAGTTAAACTCATTCTTATTATATCTTATAATAAGAACGCGATTGCACTAAGAATGAATTTTATATTGAGTAAGATACGTCCGGGTCCCCCTCGGCGAGAAGAAAGCGAATTCACAGACTCGACGCGAGACGAAATCAAGCGCCAATTGGAAGAACTCGAAAAACACTCGGGAAAAGAGGCCAACGACATACATCCCCAACCCGAACGGTTCGTGTTGAAATGTCGTAAGAAGAAGAAGAGCGAAAAGATGCGCGAACGGCCCAATGCCACCGTTGTTCACAGCATAGACCAAGACGTCTCATCCAATAGAAAATAATTCACCCACGCTGGGGGATATCGATCGTCACCCATTTCTTGGACGGAAAATCGACCAGAACCGTGTCCCAAGCCTTATATTCCGGGTGTTGACGCAAAAAATGTGAAGCGTCAAACGGGCGCCCACAACACGGCCCCCATCGCGCATCGAACTGCAACTTCTTGGCCATGCGCGTATCCACCACCTTGCCGTCGGTGCATCCGTGGGGATAATTGGCGATATTGGGATCGGCATCGTCATATGAATGAGAACATATCGTCTTGGAACTGGGTAGATCGTGGGTCTGTGTGACCGTATCGTAATGATCGGCCAGGACACGTTTAGCATTCACCACATTGATTTTGCCGTAATATTTCTTATACAACAATTCTTGGAACCGGTAATTTCTGGCCCCCGAAGGCGTACTCATGTCAAAGAATTCTTGGTCGTCCGTTTCAAGGGCGCGTAAATCGCCCGACATTGCACTGTTCATGCCATAAAAGAGGCCGTTCTTGGTGCGTTGTACGTTGGTCACATGGAATCCAAGTTCACATAACATGATTTCTTGGGTACGTATGTCCCCAAACAACCAAGAACAGGCATAATCGCCGGCATTATGAGAACACATGATTTTTTCATAATCTGTCAGGGTCGTACCGTACTGCATGGCTTGACGGATGCGACAGAAATAGGGGTGGTGGGTGCGGTCAAACTGAGGGCGGTAATTGATATCCGCAATGGTCGTTTCGCACCCGATGATGCCCGTATCACATAGAAACCAATCGGTACCACTGGCCACGCATCCGGGCGCGGTCTGCATGACAAACGCGTGACCGGTGTGGGGGGTCATATACAAACAAACATTGAACAGGGCCCCCGAGACCAAGTCCACGTGGGTGTTGTGCGCCATCACAATCTTCCGGTCTTCCGTGGCGTCGCCCGTGGCGATGAAGGCACTGCAGTGACCGGGACGGTGGCGGGGGGGCGACGATTTATTGTGCAAATACTCGTACATGCTCATCAGCGCGTTCCAAGCGATCAACATATCTAGGTCGAATTTACGGGTTAAACCGGCGACCTTGGCCCCCTGAACAATGGCCTGCATTTCTTGGTACAATTCGGGGTAATGTTTCTGGACGATGGGGGAAATGGTGCGTTTACACGTCGCCAAATAGTGTTTATAGGTGACATTCATTTCGTGGTTCACAATAAACGCAAACTTGTCGAGGACCACGTCCAATTCGGGTTTCAGTAGGTAGCCATGTGCGAACCCGCGTTCTTGGGGCGTCCCGTAGATATGCAATACTTTCCACCCTTCTCGGTCGTCGTGCAGGATCTCACCGTGAATATCGTGGGGGGGCAATTTTTTCACGGTACGGTTGTGTGGACGCGTTTTACGATGGATGTGAGGATTTTTGGCAGATTTCATTCGCGTGTGGGTCCTTGGTACATTTATCTTATAGAATAATGAGATAAATTACGCATAGGACGAGGGGTAAATGAACATGTAGGCCAATAAAATAAAAAACAGGATAAACGGCAACAGTACCAAGAACCAAGAAAGGGGGGCATAACCGTAACTGCACAACAGATTGAGGACCCAGGTCCAAAACAACACATACAACGTCTTGATGAGGAATATTATCCATACACTGGGGACCTCGCACGAATACGACCCCAAGCAATAAAAATGGCGGCTACCGCCATAAATATTTTGCAGAGCCATGACCGTAATGGCCATGGTGGATATAGCTAAATAGACATACGCGGGTGCACACAAATCCGTGAATCCATTGATCTTCATCTTATACATTATTCAAATAAAATGTATAGGATAAAGGTAATTGTGTTTCATGCTTCAGTATCATCATTAATCAATATGCAATAAATATTAATTACTTAGTTACTGTACGCTACTCCGGCCATGCCAGACATGACACGGAGAACGTTGTAGTTCACCGCGTAGACACGCACCTTGGCCGTCGCGGTACCCGCAACCGTGCCCGAGGAGAGCACAAGCTGGAGAACGGCGTTGTCAATGCGCGAGAAGTTGCACGAGCCAGACGGCTGGTGCTCCTCGGGGCGGAGGGCAAACGAGTAGACGTTGATGCCGCAATCCGGGGCACGGGTGTGGTGCTGGAAGGGCTGGACCACGTCGAAGTAGGAGCCCTCGCGCTCGGAGAAGCGGTCCTGGCCGTTGAGCTGGAGCTTGGCCGTGACCACCGGGTTCTCACCCCAGCAGTGCATGTCCAGGGCCGTCTCGGCGAGGACGAACGTGCCGGCGTCAGACACGTAGGAAGCCAGGTTCGTGCTGCCAGCCTGAGGACCGAACGGAAGGTCCGTGTTGGAGTTGGTCTGCCACTGCGTGCCGGCCGCGGCCGTGCCGTTCGTGGCACCGGCCATGTCGAAGAGGCCCGAGGACACGATGAAGTTGCCCGAGGCCGTCTCCGCCGGGCCACCAAACGCGTGGATCGCGTTGGGGAGGGCGTCGATGGCGTCCGTGTAGTTGAACGGCTGGGCGCCCAACGTCTTGAAGAGCGTCTGCGTGTTGTCGAGGGACGCGCAGTAGTCGACGTTGGCATCCGGCTGGACAACCCAGATGAGCTCCTTGCACGGGTGGTTGAAGTTGAGCTTGATCTTGTTGGAGGAAGATCCCACCGACTCGTCACCCGTGAACTGCACCTGCTCAATGAGGTACTCGTGCGGGTTCTGGGCCATCTTGCGGCGCTCATCCGTGTCGAGGAAGATATAGTCGACGTAGAGGGAAGCCGCCACCAAGGACTGCTGGTACGGGATCGTGGCCGACACCGTGCCGCTCGTGTAGGCGGACGTGAGGGTCTTCACGGCCCACAAGCACTCGCCGATCGGGCGGATATCCAAGTTGATCTTGACCTCGTGGTACTGCAAGGCAATGAGCGGCAACGAAAGTCCCGGGTTCTTGCAGAACCAGAACAACAACGGAATGTAGAGGGTGGTCTCCGGGAGGGCGTTGCGCGGGGAGCACACCTGGGAAGGACCAGACGTGGCCGAGCACGGGCCAGAGATGGCCGCGAACGTGGGGTCCGTGATGTAGGTAAGCTGGGTCGTGTTACCAATCATCTTGAAGTAGCCACGTTGCTGCTCCGCCGTGAGGGTGAGCTGGTTCCAGATGTGCATCCAGTCACCGTACTGGCGGTCAATGCGCTGGCCACCAATCTCCACCTCAACCTGGGCGATGAGCTGCTCGCCAATAAAGTCGAGCCAGCGGGCGTAGATGCCGTCACCATTGACACCCACCGTGCCGCTCAACATGGTCTGGTTGATCTCCGGGAGGGTCACCTGGAGGTACGTGCGGTAGCACAGATCACCGTTACGGGAGATCGTGCACGTCACACGGCGACCGAAATCGGCCTGACCAGAGAAGGTCTGTTCGATGGATTCCATCGCAAAGTTCGTGTGGCGTCTGTAAGACACCTTCCAGAACGTAATTTCAGGCGTACCCGTGAGGAACACGTCCTGCGCACCATAAGCAACAAGTTGAAGCAAACCACCAGCCATTGTTTGTATATAGAGTAGTAAAAGAAAAAAATTTTGGGAGGAGGCCATTTTTACTAAATATATCGTTTCTACCCCCCTCACCTACCACCGGGTCATATCATGTTTGTTTATAATAACATGATATGGCTATAAAACCACACTCACATATCGGGTGACCAAATCATATAGGTTTGAATTTATCGATTCCCACAATTTTCAATCATATATCGTACATGGGGCAAGGATGGTCTTTCGTCTATGTTTGATAATATAAATTTTTCTAAATAATCGTCCCTGAAAATTTCACGCTGGTCTTCATGCTTCTTTGAAAATATAAAAGTATCCTCCCGTTTTCGAATCGTCCATCCTTGTTCCAAGGCATTCATAATAAAAACCATTTTGTTGAATTTATTACGCGGTGTATGTGTGAATGGGTCCATCAATCATTATACATTTACTCTTTGTATAAAAATTCAAATATAAACATAAATGGTCTAAAGAATGTATAAACTGTTCAAACCGTCCCCCCATGAATAAAAAAAAACCCATTGAAAAATCTACCCTCTTGTTTACGCCTAAATCCGCCCATCAACATACCGACCCCAAAAAGAAATACGTCGCCAATACCCTGGATGAAAAACATACCGAAATGTTGAACAAATTTGATACGATTGAACGCGAAGATATTCCTAAAATCGATGAAGAGATACAACAGGTGAAACAACATATTAAATTATTTGCCAGTCAACAAAAAGTCGAAAATTATTTGGATTCACTCGATAAAATGGAGCAACTCAAGAAACAAAAACGCATGCTCCTCAACCAGCGTAAAAAGTATTTCTTGGAAAATTCCAAGTACATTTTCAATTATTTTGAACACAAGAAGAACATTTCTGAGGGCGGGGGCAAACAAAACATCAGTCTACTAAACCAATTCTTTAAGATCAAGGGCACCACGACCGAATCCACAGACATTTACAGCAGTAAATACGCAAATTCCCGTAATACATACCAAAACTACTGGAAAAATGTCAACAATGAACTGATCAACATACAAGATTTCATCATTCCCTCCGACATTTGTGAAAAATGCAACCAAGGCGAACTGATCCCCCAAGACGAAGAGGGTATTTTAATTTGCAACAACCACAATTGCGGGGCCTTTATCACCCATATCGTCGACAACGCGAAACCCGCCAACAAAGAACCGCCTAACGAAGTGTCCTATACTGCCTACATTCGATTGAACCATTTCAAAGAAATATTGTCGCAATTTCAGGCCAAAGAGACCACGCAAATCCCGGAAGAGGTCATTGAAGCCATCCGGGCCAGAATCAAAAAGGAACGCATCACGGACTTGTCGCAATTGACCTACGACAAAATGCGCGACATATTACGGAAACTCAATTTGAACAAGTATTTTGAACACATCCAATACATCAATTCCATCTTTGGGATCAAGCCGCCCATCATGAACGAAGAATTGCACGAGACGCTGTGCGTTCTCTTCATCGAGATTCAAAAGCCGTGGGCGTTGCACTGCCCGGCCAATCGTACCAATTTTTTCAATTACACCTATACACTCTATCAATTATGTGTGTTATTAAACCAAACCCAATATTTACCGTATATTATACTCATGAAGGACGTGGACAAACAGCGCGAACAGGACCAAATTTGGAAAAAGGTATGCCAAGATTTGGACTGGGAATTCATACCCAGCATTTAGGAAAAAATGGCGGGGTAATATATATACACAATGAACGAGTGGGCAAAATTGGTCAAAAAGGTGTACAACGCCAACAAGAAGACGCGTAAGGACTACAAGCTCGCGGATGCCATGCGCGATGCCAAGAAGATTTACAAAAAGGGGGGTACCCAGAAGGTGCGTGGGGGCAAGACCATGCCGCTTAGCCCCGCGACCATCGGCGAGGAAGTTTCCCACAAGGTGATGGGTGGTACGGGATCGCACGTGGTGTCTGGCTCTGCTTCCGCTGCTGCTTCCGCTGCTGCTAATCCTACCACTCACCCGGTGCAAAAGGGTGGAAGCCGTCGCAAGTCCAGAAAAAATAAGCATTAATACTATAGATGTCATCCCATAAACGCAGCAACCGCAAGTATAAATCCCGCGACCAGAAACGACGACATACCGGAGGATCCAAGCGTCGTACGAAATCCCAACATACGCGTAAAAATAGAAAAGGAGGTGCGTCAGCCTCGTCCTTGCTGGGGAGCAAAATGCCCAATATCAATACCGGTCTTACCGGAATCACCCCCGTATTTGCAAAATAATATAACAACATAAATAGATTACCTTGTTATATCGTGTACCCATGAGCGAAAAAAATACCAGAGAGGATTCCATTGTCATCGAATATTTCAAATTACACCAAGAATATCGGCAAAAATATGGTAAAAAAACCATCATTTTAATGCAAGTCGGCTCGTTTTTTGAAGTATATGGCGTGAAACACTTGCACAATCATCATTGCGAAATCACCGAAATACAGGCATTCAGTGAAATATGCAGTTTAAGCATCGCCGATAAAAAAATTACTTTAGGAAAGCAGGATTCGACGGCCTCCGTCGTCCCCTTTCCCTCCTTCGCCGAAAAAAACCCCGAAGCCACCGTCACAAAATCCATCACCAAATGGCTAAACGACATGCCAAAATGTACGATTGTCATGGCCGGATCGCGCGATTATCTTTTAGAAAAAATGGTGCAAAAAATCACCGAATCCGGGTACACGGCGGTCGTATTTGTCCAAGAAAAAACGGACAGCGGAATTGTGAGAAAACTGAGCAACATATTTTCCCCCGGAACCTTCTTGGGACTGGATGTCGACACCGGGGCATCCAGATTGACGAACAATATCATGTGCATATGGATCGAAAAACTCCGCAGCATGGTTCATTCGCACCCGAATGGTACCCTATTGTGTGGCACATCGACCATCAACATATTCACGGGCGAATCCTATCTCTTCGAACAAAGTGTGCCTTATTTCATGAACCCCACCACCTTTGACGAATTGGCCCGAAATGTTTCTACCATCTCTCCTACCGAAGTGATCCTGATTTCTAATCTGGATTACGATACTACCCAAATGATCCTTCGGTACATGGGCGTTTTATCACATATCACCGTACACTGTGTACTCTTGGAACCGGGTGTCTACCCCCCCACCCATATCTCCAACGAATCCGCGCGACTGAAAGCGATCAATTGCAGCAAGCAAACCTACATTCATCACATACTCAACACATTCTTTACCGAGGAAGTCTACGAAACATGCGCCGAATTTTCGTCCAATGCCTTTGCGACCCAATCGTTTTGCTACTTGCTGAATTTTATCCAAGAACACAACCCCGATTTGATTCGAAAAATACATTTGCCCTATTTTATGAACACATCTACGCGGGTTATTTTAGCCAATCACACCTTAAAACAACTGAACATCATCAACGACCATTCGACCGATGGCAATACCCAGCGCAGATTATCGTCCGTCGTACAATTCGTCAACCATTGCTGCACGTCGATGGGTAAACGTAAAATGAACTACCAACTTACCACCCCCGTATTTGACGAAGAATGGTTGCAACATGAATACCATATGATTGATTATGTGCAGACGACCCTACCGTACGAAAAGGTCACGGAATGGCGTAAACAACTGCGCGGCATGAAAGACATTGATAAAATCACACGTCAAATCATCAGCAAGCGCATCTTTCCGTCGACCATTGTGCACATGCATGCTACCATTCAATCGTTGTTTCATATACATTCACATGACATGGCCAAGCACGATGAATTGAAATTGTACCTGATCGAACAACCGGAATTGGAAACCCGATTCACGGAAGACATTCTGGCGTTGCTAAACTACCTTGATTCGCGTTTCCTATTGGAACATTGCGCATCTATCCAATCGATGACGACCTTTGACCAAAATTTCATCCGGCCCGGGGTATCTTCAGTACTGGACGCACATTTCCACCAACAACGCACGTCCTATGCCATATTAAACAACATCGAGCAGACGTTCAATGAGATCATTAGTCAAGAATCGTCCATCAAAGAAAAATGCATTAAAATACACACCACCGACAAGAGTGGCATTTCGTTTCAGGTTACTAAAAAGCGTGGACAGGTCATCAAAAACATCATTCAAAAACACAAGGACAAGGCCGCCATGGAAGTCGCGGAAGCTGGAAACGCCCCCCACATCATTTATTGGAAAGACATTCATATTGTACCCGCGTCCTCCAACTACGATGAAATCACCTTTCCCCTTTTGACCAAGATTACCAAGGATCTGCTTCATATACAAGAAAACATGAACACCATCTTATCGTCCGTCTACCTCACCCTCATCAGCGAAATTGAAACTTCTTGGTACACATTGTTGGATCAATGTTCCAACTACCTCTCACGCCTAGATATCTTGCTCAACAAGGTCTACGTTGCCACCGAATACAAATATTGTCGACCGTCCTTGAACCAGGCGAGCGATAAATCGTGCGTGGATGCCCGGGGTCTGCGGCACTGTTTGATTGAACATTTACAGGTTCACGAAACCTATGTGACCAATGACGTGCATCTTGGTACATCGTGCGACGGAATTTTACTCTACGGCACCAACGCCGTGGGTAAGACCAGCATCATACGTGCTCTAGGAATCGCCATTATATTGGCCCAAGCCGGTTGTTATGTGCCGTGCACTTCTTTCACATACAAACCGTATCGGGCCATATTCTCACGCATTCTTGGTAACGACAACATCTTCAAAGGATTGTCCACGTTTGCGGTGGAAATGAGCGAATTGCGAATGATTCTCAAAATGGCCGACGAACACAGTTTAATATTGGGCGACGAATTGTGTTCCGGCACCGAAATCGAATCGGCCCTTTCCATCTTCTTGAGCGGCATCATGGATTTGCACCACAAGCAATCCTCGTTCATTTTTGCCACTCATTTTCACGAAATACTGCATTTCGAGGAATTGAAATCGCTGTCACGTCTAGCAATTAAACATATGAGTGTGGTATATGATCGTGAAGGCGATTGTCTCATATACGACCGTGTATTGAAAGACGGTCCTGGGAACCGCATGTACGGTCTCGAAGTCTGTAAATCCTTGCATTTGCCAACCGATTTTTTGGAAAATGCCTACGAAATACGCCATAAATATTTTGCTGAACGCGACGGTGGTTTGTCACATACAACGACTCATTACAATGCCCAGAAAATAAGGGGCGTCTGTGAAGTATGCCACGAAAACATGGGCGAAGAAATACATCATATACAGTATCAACAATACGCGGATCAACACGGCTACATTGATCACATACATAAAAATCATCCCGCCAATTTATTGTCTATATGTCACGCGTGCCACAATAACGTACACCATGCTGTCGCGCAGGTCACGATCAAACGCAAAAAAACGACCAATGGGTACAAAATACAATGAATGGGGTGGGGGTATTTATTTTTTATGACGTATATTGTGGTCATTCACGGAATCATTGTACCGTTGTGCGGCATGGGTGACCATGACAGAAATACTCTTGTCGCGTTGTTTTTGAAATGCTGGGACATGGGGTGGTCCATCTTTGTAAACATCCACAAAGCTCTTGAATTTATGGAATGATGCGGTGGTGGGTTTATGGCCGTGGTGAGAAAAAGACGCCCGACTCGACGTAATATCATGATTTGCATGGTTATGGTGGTGAAGGTGTTTGGATGCGATAATTTTATTTTGAAATTCGTTTGAATCCGCCTTGGAACTTCCATTGTTCTCATGATCGCGGTTGGACGGTTGTATGATGACGTAGGTTTCTTCCGGTTTTAACAATCCACTCATATGTCGGTCAGGGTTATCATCGCGATTGTCGTCATTTGTATGGTATCTATTTGAATCATTTGCCGCGGAAAAATGAATTATTTCCCCGTTCTCCATATCTTCCAGATCATATTCGTTCGGGGGTTTACGACGTGTGCTGTATTCCGTCAATACATTCGGTGAATCGCCTAAATCGCTGGTAGGATGAGGTGTTGCCGGACGTATTTCTGTATGTTTTGTCTTATTTAAACGCGGTAACATGGCCGAGGAAGACGTATTTTTGGGGTGATCCGTGGTTATTTTGGTTCTTATGTGGCTGAATTTAGCGCTATCATCGTGGATATGATGGTTTTCCGGATGAGTTTGTTTGGGTATACGAATCACAGAAGAACCGGGGTACATTTTTTCCAACATTCTAATATCGTTGGAACTGGACGATGTATTTAAAACTTCATTGTTTAACACATCTTTAAGTGAAGAAAGGGACGACAATTCATAGCGTTCGGGTTCTCCGTGCGTAGATGAATAATCTTCGCGAGGTTTATCTTCTTTTTGGCGGTTTATTTCCAATAGTCTATCGTGTTTAGACTTGATATTTGAGATTTTGGATACGCGCTTTTCGGGGAAAACTTTGCTGTAAGGTATGAAAATGCGATTACTCAAATCACGAAATGCATTCTTGGTTTTGACATCTCCGTCCTCGTTCTTTATATTTTTCATATTCAAGATGGCCACTTTCGCCTTGCGAGGCGATTGTGCCGACGAACGTTTTTTATCCGTTTCTTTTGTTTGGTCAATCGAAGAATTCATAGGCGACAATAAATGTATATTTTCCTGAAATTTAGTGGGTAACGGGGTCAATTCGTCCAATATTTTACATTCCAACAAATACGAATTTTCAATTAATTTAGAATACATGTTGAATTTATCTTCTAAATACGCCATGCCGTCTCCATTACGGTTTTTGGTGTCCAATAACAAGGTTTTCTGTATTTCTATTGCCAACAAATACAACTCTTTGGACTGAATCAATTCATTTTCCATTTTATTGCTTATCGCCAAAAACAATTCCAATGACCCGATCAACCCCACCACCAACGACATAATGGAACACAACTCTGTAATCACCAACTGGGGTAAGAACGGATTCAATCCCATACCGAACATGGAACCCAGGGCAGATAGCAATATTACAGGCACACGAAACCATTTGATACGTGAAGATAACTTGAAGTAAGTACTTTTATGTTCATTTGACAATACAATCGAATTAATACGTATTTTATCCAATATATCATTCACATCCGCTGTCCAGTTATTTTCCATAAATTATAGCAATTAAATTGGCGCGCTTAGGCTTGAAAATGGGTGATAGTAAAGAATGCGATTCGACGACAATATGATTCTTTCCCCCCAATGTAAAAATTATACACCAAATACTTGAATTATAACATATGGTATGATATTTTATAATGGGGTATATAACGCAAACCCATTGGTGCCGTTTACCGAATGCAATTGCCGTAGCATTTCCCTTGATAATAATAGTAGTCTCGGTGCATATTCACGGTGGCATCTTGATGATATATTGATGCTGACCCCTGTTCTTGGTATGGACCGTACATATTACCAGCTGCACATGTATTGCCTCCCAGTAAAACACAACATGAGGTGGTTGCGCACTGGTCTTTCGGTAAAGAGTGACACATCTCTTGGAGACGACGTATGTCCGTGGACGAATTCAACTGGCTGCAAAACCCGGTGAACATGGGCTCACCTCGTCCACCTCGGCCACCGTTGGTGGACAAGGTGGACAAGGTGGCCGAGGTGGACGGCGTCTTGGTCGTACGGCTGGTTTTACTTAGCAATACCGATTCTTCGTAACTGGGTACGTAAGTATGATTACCGTATCGATACGTACCGTAGGCATTGTAGGTCACATACTGTTGTATTTGGGTCCACGGCACAAAGGTCATGGTACCCTTGACGGACATCCACGTCCCTTGGGAGGGATCATACCCACCGGCCGATACAAAAGAAGCGTCGTGATATTGTAAATTGTAATTATCGTCTTGATAGCGCTTTATTCCAGACGTGGGCGCCGTGGACGTCTTGGAGTTATTTATGGGTCCATTCTGTGACATGATACGTTACAAAAATTGATTAAAAACACTCTATATACTATACAATAGAAACTGTTTATCATGATTATCCCGGTCAAATGTTTTACGTGCGGAAATGTGCTGGCAAACAAGTACAGATATTACAAGGATGAGGTACTCAAGATGAAAATCGAAGAATCCAAAAAATTGCCCGAAAACGAAAAACAGACGGTTTTTCAAATGGTCTATTTAACCAAAGGCCAGGCCAAGAAAACTCCCGAAGGAGTGATATTGGACAAGATTGGCATCAAGAATATGTGCTGCCGTAGACATATGCTCACGCATGTCGATATTGAATAAGCGGATAGCTGAAAATATACCCAAATTATATATAATGCGTAAAAACACCCGCCGTCATCAACGTTCCAATAAACAACACAAGAAGCGCAGATCGATTAAAAACCACAAAAAAGGCGGAAGCTGTGGATGCAGTGCGGCAGCCAGTAAAGCGTTCATATCCAAAGAACCCCAAGGGTGGTATGCCGGGGGAAATGTCATCATACCATTGAATCCGCGCATTGATTTAGACCCCAACAATCCTACGAATGTCATATCGGCTAGAAATACCCCACTCGTGCGCAACGGTGGTAAACGTAAAAGCCGCCGTAATAAACTGGGGGGAGGGTTTATGGGAATAAGCCTGCCTCCGGCTTTAGGAGGTATTGTGGGTACCCCCGGACTGAATCAGTCCACGAATGCGGACCCGTTGAGTACGTTTGGTAATTTAAACGGAGTAAACAACATGGCCAACGCATTTGCCGGTAAGAATCCGGTCAATCCCATCGTAAATGTGAAACCACTGGTGTAAATTAGGGAGGGTTTACGTAAAACTATGTCAATATAATTTATATATTGATATGGCAATGAAAATGAAAAATCCGGCGGCAAACATGTGCAATCCCACCTTTGTGTATCTCATACTCTCCTTCATGACGTTTATCTTTTTAATTTCGATGAACAGCGGCATTTTATCCATCCTGTTCTTCGTGATCAAAGTGTTAATCTGGGTCTTTATATTGAACTTCTTGTGTAACAACAAGATGGAATTTTTGGCCTGGTTCTTTGTACTGTTACCATTTATCATCATGTTCTTTATGATCATGTACTATACCGCGGTCATTAGTGCAGTAAACAGCATTGTGGTCGTAACCACGAATTGAGTGACATACAAATAACATATAAAAACGACACATATGACTACAACATAATATGCCAGTATACAATTCAAATACGTTAAATACGCAAAATGATTTACTTATGCAAAATTTAATGGAATTTTACAAGTCAAAGGATAACATTCAAAATTTTGTATCCATCATCAACGGTGAACAACAAATTTCCCTGCGTATCATCGATTGGTTTGTCACCAACTACGCTAAGAAATACTACACGGTCTACGAAATCACCCAAATAAACGGTCATACGACACGCTTCAAGGTGTATAATGACTATAAATTGAAATTAAAGGCATACTCCAAGCGCCGGTTTGATCCCTTTTGTCGTTGGGAACGTATCACGTTTCCTTATGATGATAACCGGTGCATTGAGACCACCATTGGACAGTTGAATTTTTTTAAATGGGCCATCGAATACAAGATTATCCAATACATCCAGGACAATTATGAGGACATTGAAAACGATATGAATCAACGGAATACCAAATCGAAGTTGCGTAACACGACGGAAACATCCACCGATTCCACCCTTTCGTTGTCTTCATCATCCATGGATGAAAGCAACAGCAACACCAAGACGCGTAAAAAACGCGAAGAATTATCCGTATCGGCATGCAAATGCATTAAAAAGGAGACAGTGAAGATTTTAATCAAATTTTCTCCGTAAATCCTATAGAACCGAATTACATACATGGTTAAACGCAAGAATAAACCGCAAGAGAATGTCATAAACAACATACTGATGTTCATACATGGTTATATCAAAAATATAAATAATTCCAAAGTGTTTGCGGGATTAATCGTTGTGGTATTGAATATTGCGAGTAAATTTGTCACGATCAAATTAAGCAAATCGATGGAGAGTTATTTGAAACATACATTTAGTCGCGATATCTTGATTTTTTGTATTGTATGGATGGGCAGCCGTGAAATCTATATTGCGTTGGGCGTGACACTTGTGTTCATCCTCTTTATGGATTTCTTACTGAATGAAGAGTCTTATTTTTGCATTTTGCCTGAACATTTCATCGACAAACATAAAACATTGCTGGAAGAAAACATGCCTTCTCCTGACGAAATACAACATGCCCAAAAGATTCTAGAGCGCGCCAAAACGCAACCGGTACAAAACGTGACGGACGGTTCAAATGTGGAAATACCATTTTCGGGGGCATCCATGGATAATTTAACCATCAAATGGTAAAAAATACGATATGAATATGTGATTCATATAGTAACGATTATGTGATATGATTATGTGATGATGTGATATGATCGAGGTATTGGTTCCACTCTCTGCGGTAACTGGTTACAACGTTATCTACACAATATAGAAGAAAGAATGATATATTGAGTATATGTGTGATTTTTATAACAACCCTCCCAAGAATGTGGAAGAGATTTCGACCTACCTTCGTTCTTGGTTACAGGAAGTCGATGAGGGTCCGCTCAAGGTGTACAAGGACCAAATGTGGGTGCAACGCTACGGTTTTCGTCGGGCCTTTCAAATACACGGCGTATATGTGAGTACGACCACGAATCAGCACCTCTTTCATGTAGACGAGTACGATTGGGATTCGGCTACACAAGAACCTAATTTTGGGGTATGGGACGACTTTGATCGCATGATAGCGGGAGTTTCTGTGGCATATGCGAAGCTTTGGAAACTTTGAAATTGCAGCTGATTGGGAAGTATAGTCGTGTGCAGAAATTATCTGCAGCAATTTGTTGGATGAAGACAGAAAAGGTGGCCGAAACCCGCGTACCGATGTAAGTGATATAAAAATAAATTGTGCAACATTGTCACCGCACAAACGATGAACACTGACGCATTATATATCGATGTTCCCAGCACCGTGTGGGACGACCTTCAACGAAAGGTTACCGAGCTCGAAGAGAAGAACAAAAAGCTTTGCGAGGATATCGCAAAGAAGGACCAAGAGATCGCTGGGATATGATGCGTGTATTATTTTTCTATCCTATACATTCAACTACTTGAACACGGCCTTGCCATTGTTGAAACGACCCACTTCTTCTCCAATGTCGCCGTCCGCAGTAAGTGAATAAATGGCCCCGTTTGTTTCATCGGGAGTGCAATACTTCTTGCCTTGAATGGTCACTTCGAAATATTCTTCGTCTTCCTCTTCCTCTTCTTCGACCACTTCTTCTTCAACCACTTCTTCTTCCTCCTCTACCACTTCCTCCTCGACAACTTCTTCAACCACTTCCTCTTCTTCCTCGACCACTTCCTCTTCAACCACAACCTCTTCTTCATCGACAACCTCTTCCTCGACCACTTCCTCCTCTTCTTCCTCGACAACCTCTTCCTCGACCACTTCCTCCTCTTCTTCCTCGACAACCTCTTCTTCTTCTTCTTCCTCGACCACTTCTTCTTCTTCTTCTTCTTCCTCGACCACTGCTGCCTCTTCCTCCTCTTCGTTATGTTCATCTACAATTTCGTAGACAATATTTGGCTTGTCTGTGCGTTCTTCAACCACCTGGACATCATCGTCATCGGCAAGATCAATCACCGCGGTCTTAGTACTAGATGCACTCTTGCCAGTTTTGTTAGGTGTTTCAGTCTTAATATACACACTCTCGACTCCTGCCTTTAACATTGCTTGTTGCATTTCAGTCATTTGCTTATGCATTTGTTTGATGTGTCCACGCAACATCTTGTTTTTCCGTTTCAATGAAATAACTACCGGGAGTTTCATCAACCCGTCGTAATTGGTCTTATACACATCGTGAAACTTCAACGCGTGTTGGATCTTATACATGCAGTTGGTAATGCCATTCGATTGCTCCATGGTTGAGATGTTGTGGATGTAGCTCGCAGTACGTGTCTTCAATTATTAAGTGATAAATCTTTATGTATTTATTGAAACAAAATCAATTTTACACCAGGATCGCGATTCTGGTTCAATACAAATGTTGTGTGGTTCTGCGCTTCATCAAACTCTTGCGACGGGTGATACGCTTCCTACGTTTACCGCCGCTTTGTTTTGCGGGGGCGGGGGGTGCCTTGTTGCCAAAAATATTGGCCATGAAGGATGGTTTTTGGGGCGGTTGGGCGGGGACTTCTTGGGGGGTGGTGGGTGGGGCTTGTGTCACGTTTATAGCCGGAGGCACGTTTATAGCCGGAGTGGGTTCCGGGGGTTTAGGGACGTTTGTTCCAGGAGGACCCGGAGGCACGTTTTTACTTTCCGTGGCATCAGGATTCTCGGTCTTGGAAGACAACAACTCGGCGGCAGTATCTTCGACGTTGCTGGATTCAACGGGTTCTTCTCCATATTCCATATTCGGTCCCAGCCGTCTCCCGTCTTTAGGAATAGATTTTCCCAACATATACATCAATTCGTCCATGTTCCCCGTTTGCAAATAAATCACGTGATCTTTCCCTTTGACATTTGACAAATCCATCATCACCGTTTCCCCCCCAGAAACTTGGGAAAACAGGTTACTGGTAAATTTTGTACGAATATTTTCATATACTGCCTTGGTGGTTGCCAAGAAAAGGCCCGAATGAAACTGCATCGGGACGGTATCGTCAATGTCTTCTTCAATCACGGCCCCATAGGATGCTACCCAGACAAACGCCGGCTTGGATGAATTATTGGTCACCTTGGTACAGTACATTCCGTGACCATCCACCCCCAATTTATAAGAAATGGCGTGCTGAATTGTCACATTTTCGGTAGATGCTAAATAGGCATTATGATGAATGTACCATTCTTCGCCTTCGTCCAGTTCGATGGTTTTGATTGAACCCGGAATCACCGTAAAGATCGTCACCGTCCCTCCCCGTTTATTATCTGCACTGGCGTCGCTCTTGGTTTTGTCATCCTCCTCCTCATTATCCGCATTGTCATTGTCATCTCCTCCGGTTTGCTGCGGAGGATTGCTCGTCATGTTCATATTCGATGCGTCGGTCACCGTCGAGGACGCATAATTGGTGGTATTGCTCGCCAGTTTGACCCGATTCACGGCAAAAATACCCTTATGGTACGAATGATACAATTGATCAAACCGTTCGCCTTTTAATGGGGCAATGGATTCCAATACCATCGATTTGTCCATTTTCAATTGGGCTTCCGCGCGCACATTGACCACCATGTTCTCTGTGAGTTTTATTTCCAATACATCCAACGACGAAATACTCTTCACGGCATAATCCATCTTGGATGGGTCATAATCGACGGACGTATTTCCCTTTGTGATATTTTTATCGTCATCGGGCGCCGCCGTCGGCTGGCTCTTGTCGCCAAATAAACTAAACATTATATACTTTATTTGGATAATAATTAGAAATCATTCATCACCCGCAATTGAGTCTGGGTGCAATTATTAAAGACGTCCTTGCCAATCTTGTCCGCAAACGGCGGAGGAGCCGTCACCGCAGGATCGATACGGAATAACGACGGGAACGGCTGGGCAAATTCTTGAGTGGGTTTTGCCATGGAAATCTTATACAAATCACTGGTGGAGGCGGGGACGTAGACGCCCTGATCCGCGCCGTGCTGCAACGAAAAATATTGATTACGTAAACGGGATTCGTCCACGACGTTGAACCCAGACACGGGGGCGCTGGATTGTACCGGTGCAAACGTATTGGCCATCGAATAATTCTCGTATTGCTTCTGTTTAGAAAGGCGGTGATCGACCGTGGGGTACAATACACATCGTGTGGGTAAACTGCGGGCGTCCATGTTGGGTCTCAGCGGCTGATCTGGGACGTTTCTGTTGTACACCCCGCGATTGATATATTCCAAATTATCGAATTGACCGTAATACACATGATTGGCATCCGGGTTCAAATTAAAGCTGGAACAATTCAACGTATTTAAATCCATTTTATTCTATAATATACTATATAGAATAAAACATGCCCAAAGAAATCACGTGCAAATCGCCGGGTACGCTCGAATTTATTGACAACAAATGGTGGTGCATCGGCGAAAAGATCCAGTCCAAGTCAAAATATTCCCGACTGAACAAGACCAAGAAGACCCAACAAACCAAGAAGAAACAACCCAAAGCGGCGGCAAAAACGCCGAAGAAGAAATAGCGTGGAGAGGAGAGGGGGAGAGGGCAATCAAACATACAAGCTCTGGGATGTACACACATATTTTAGGATGAGTCCATCGATCTGTTGCAATTTATGCATCAAACCGATTTTCCCTTCGTATTCACAAATCGCCATCCATTCCTTGGAAATGGCCGAAATTTTTAAAATGGCCTTGACAAAATCCCCCACCGAAATCTGTTTCTCATGTTGCAACGTTTGCTGAATAAAGTGTTTGCAGCTCGTCTCGTCGTTGCATTCTACCCATTGCAACATTTCGTCTAAAAGATCATAGATGATCGCATGTTGGTATTTGAAACCCGTATTTATTCCGTGCCCCGCTTCTTCTTCGTCATATACATCCAATTGGGATTTCATATCTAGCACACACTGCTTAACCCGGGCATCTTGGACAGTTGGACTGTGCTTCACGAGGTCTTGGTTGACCCGAATGTCCGTGAAACAGGAAAGTATGGCGACCAACTGCGGGGGCGTAAACTCTTCGAAAAAATCGTATTGAAACACAATGTCGGTGGTTGCCAACGGGTGAATTTCCGCCACCTGGGACGCAAAATGTCCTTTAGCCGTGAATGTGTAGCTGTTGTCGTGCGCATCATTTTGCAGAAAACCGCGTTCTGTCATGACGTGTAGCACCTCCCGTAGTTGACATTGCACATGATGGTCCAAGGCATCGATTTGTTTTTTTGCATCATTCATCGCTTGACGTAAGGTGTTGACCCCCCGGTATTTTTCAACATCGGCGATACAGGACCGGTGTTCATCCAGAATCTGTTGGATATTGCGCTCAAGTTCTTTGCGTTTTTTATTCACGGCGTTTGTCAACCCGGCTTTGTAGGTCATATATTGCTCAATGACCTCAACGGGGGTTTTCAACCACGCCAGTACCCCGGTCTCGGCCTTTTGCAAATCCTGGCATAATTTCTCGTATTTGATCGCCAACACCGTCTTGGTTTCACATAGATCCATGGACATCATACTTTTGTTCACAAAATCCACGAAATCCTGGAACCGGGTTTGTCCGTTACGCACCAAATTCAAAATCATGCTATAAGAAATGTGAAATTTCGACTCCATTTTTTGCGGTTTTCCACATAAAATCTCCTTGTAATCCGTGGTCGAAGGAAGCGAGAACAAATTGTTGCAGTGGATCACGTGGCCCACGGTATCAATGTTACGGCGGCCGGCTCTACCCGCCATTTGGGTATAGGCGTGCGGCTGCAAATATTGTTCCAGGTTGCCGTCAAACTTTTGCAAACTGGTGAATACCACCGTGCGAATCTCGCAATTCAGTCCTATAGAAAAACTATCGGTAGCAAACAGCATCTTAATGTAGCGCTTAGAGATCATGAATTCGACGATTTCTCTCAAAACGGGAATCATCCCCGAATGATGGATACCGATGCCTTTTTCCAACAGTTGTATCAGTTGTACGTATTCGGGCATCTCCAGATACTCTTGGTAATTTTTGATTTTCCCGCGCAAAATCTGCTCCGCCTCGCGTTGAATCGTATACGGAACCTTGGAATCAAATTCCAACAAATTGGTCGTGATTTCTTTAGCGCACATTTCCACATTTTTGCGCGAAAACGTAAAGACCAGGGCCGGCAGCATCTCCTTCTCCACCAACTGTTTGGCCAACGTATTCAACACATGCGCTCGTTTCAAATACACTTGATTGTTCTCCAACAATTGCTGAATTCGCTTGATTTCCAGGTACCCTTGGTCTTGGAACTGCCCCTTTTCCGTTTTTAGCGGAATGAATTTGTTGGTGGTGTTGCGTATTTGGGCCTGGGTGTCCTTGTCCCTGACCTTTTTAAAAATCGATTCGACGGTGGTCATGAACCCGTAATGGGTCAAGGGGACAATGCGGGTCATGGTCGAGGACCACACCACCTGTTTCTTATGGGCGTGATCCCCGCGTTCACAAAACCGGGCAAACCGTTCGGGTTGATCGAGCGTGGCCGACAAGAGAACCATCTGTACATGTGACGGCAACATCAAGATGGTATTTTCCCATACATAACCACGATCCTCATCCAGAATAAAATGGCATTCGTCCATCACCACACATGCCAATTCCGTCTCAATGTCGAGCTGAAACTGCAGCTGTTTTTCCTTGGGGGGGTGGTCTTGGTTTGACGGTTCGGTTTCCTGTTTGAGGGTAAACAGATGATTCATCAAAATCTCGGCCGTCGCGAAAATGACGTCCGCCGTGGGGTTGAACTTGACATCCCCCGTGAAAATACCGAACCGAATGTCCGGATACTTTTGCGAAAAATCGTAGAATTTTTGGTTGGACAAGCTCTTGATGGGACACGTATAAATGACCTTTTTCCCTTGCGATACAAAATGCTGAATGGCAAAATCGGCCGACACCGTTTTGCCATTGCCCGTCGCGGCCGACACCAGCGTATGATTCCCGTCCACGATGGCCTGGATGGAATATTTCTGGAAATCGGACAGGGGGTACGGAAATGTATTAAAATATTCCTGGTATTGGACGTTTTGATCCGCGGGATACGGTTTATCACATACAATCACCATGATATTGATTCATACTAATATCATGTCATATGTTTAAGTCGATTTTTATGTAGATCCATATTATACAAGATGAACGACACCGACAAAGAAGTCGTCCGCGAAATATACATCGATTGGTTGAATCATTACGATGACCAGTACCGCGAATTTGTCAAACGTCGGGACGTATCAAATACGACGACGACGGAATCACCCACATTCAAACCCGACATGAATGATCAACATCTACATCGTCTCATGCTATATACCGACGATCTTTTTAAGAAATTGCGTCCAGACGAACTACCCAAAACCAATTTTGGGTATATGGCCTTCATTGCCGCGTGTTTCTTGTTATACACTTCGACGCACAAGGTGCAATATACGGTACCATATAGTACGAAACGGTTGGCCGTCTACATATGCGAGAATTACTACGACAAGACGTTTGAACCCGACGAGGCCGGGGTGATTACCGATCCCAAATTTATCGAATTTCACCACTTGATTCAAAGCTACCTGTTACTGTTGACCGAAAAAAACGCGGAATTGCGTCGGGAATTCGAAAGTCATAAGAAACGGGCAGGGGGGGCGGCGCGTCATAAGAAAAGAAAAACGGCGCGACAGAAAAGAGACGCCAAACCCCGGAAATATACACCCCACAACTACACCCAACGAGTCAAAAAATAGTTGTCATGTGGGTTATCCGTAGAGATGACTGTAGTCACCATCATTGAATCCGTCTTGCGGTCCGTAGGTATAATAGTCATTCAAATTGTTCGCACTGTCACCGCGGTATTGCAAAAAATCCACATACCCGCGACCATCGCTGAAACTAACTGAACTTCTTATACCATAATTGGAAACGATTGTATGACGCGTTTCGACCGCGCCGAACCGGTTACTCCGGGTATACGTGTAGGTGACGCCCGTAGGCAACTCCGTGATTTGATGCGTAAAAAGAGATTGAGACGACCCCATCTGTACAATCTATAAGATCAATATTTTTATATTATTTTCATATACACATGTTGACATGGGTTGTTTGCTTGCTTGCTTGAAAAAATTGATTCTCGTGTATTCGATCATTATCACTATACCCATCACTGACACGTCGAGATGTCCACATTTACACCTTCGCGCATTGTAAATGTGCGTGGTAACGTTTCTTCTACGGTTTTGCCTCGTGAAGTAGCGCTGTTGATTCATGAATTCCCCAAGTCCTGGGTTTCCGCCGGGATTGCGCGCAAACTTTTGGCCGACGCGATATTGTCGCCGTACGATGACGGTTCGCCCAGTGAATTCATGGCCATCCGGTCGTCGTTCATTTGCATGGAAACCGACAAGATGGTGACGGCCTGCATCAACCTCACGTTCCGGGATGATTTGGACGATTGGACGTTGCAAAACCACCTCAACATTTACGTGAGTGGGTGGGCGCTGCCCATCAACATCGTGCATAACAGTACGACCCACCGGTACTTTGCCACGATATGGGAGATGCATCCTTCGACCCAATGGACACGAAATGTCCTGTTGGAACGGACGGAGCCTCCAACGAACGCGAAGGAATCGAATGAAGCGAACTGGCGTCTGGAGCAGAAAATCAACGAAAACTTTGTTTTGCAAACGGAGATAAACAAGCAAAACGACATCATCCTATGCATTCGCAGTCGTTTAAAGATGGCCGAAGACCTTCTTGCACGTCAAGAATTGGAAAACAAGGAAAAAGACAAAGAGATTGCCACATTACGTAAGAATTTCTTCGAATGGACCCGTAATGTTAGCAAGGTTTGATTAGATGTTGGAATATTTTGTGGACGTAACTGTAAATAATTTAACCCTTTTTCTTACGCGTTTTACGACATTCAAATGTCGAGTAATATTCCTGTATTTTTCAGGACGTTTTCAAAGTACTTATACGGTACCCGGGTCACCGACAGTGGACCCGGCGACGGGGATGAAACATATAGGTAAATATCCGTGGTATGTATAGAGAGATACCACGGGTCACGGAAATGCCACTAATCACCAATAATAATATCATGACCTTGGTGAAGCAGTACATTGAAACCCCCCACAGACTCCCGGCAGGATTGAAGGAACCAGACGCCGCGGGCAACATGGTTCCCATTCCCATCGGGCAATGGGATGTCAGTGAGGTCACCAACATGAATTCACTATTCATGCACCGTACCAATTTCAACGAGCCGTTGAACAACTGGAACGTCAGTAATGTCACCAATATGTCCAATATGTTCAATAGTTGTAGGCATTTCAATCAACCCCTGGGCCAATGGAATGTCGGCCGGGTCACCAATATGAAAAGTATGTTTAGCAATTGTTGGGATTTTGACCAACCGCTCAACGTCTGGGCTAATGACACGAGGCGGGTAGAAAATATGGAAAGTATGTTTTATGATTGCAAGAGTTTCAATAAACCCCTCGCTCGGTGGAACGTGAGTGGGGTGCGTAGTATGAATGATATGTTTTACATGGCCACTCGGTTCCGCCAAAATTTGTCCGGGTGGGATGTCACGAATGTGCGGCTTTTGGGGCTTGGCTTAACATGGGATGTGTATGCAAGGCAAATGTTTGATAGAAGTGGTATGATGGAATACCGCGAACTCTGGCCTCGCTTTGGTACACCACCACGACCTCCGCCACCACCTCCAACGGTAGCCCCCCAGGTGGATCCGTACCAGGTCCACCGCGAATCGGGTAAGATTGACTATACCCATCTCAATGCATTTTACGAGGAGAAATTGGGGGAGCAAGAGATTCCAATTCCTGGTATGTTTCCTATTATCATTGTGGACAGTATGATTCAGTTTATTAATACGAACGATGATACTGACCAAGAGACTCGGTATCGGCAAGGGAGAGGACTGGTGGAGATCATGAATACCCGTCTAACCGTTTTGAATTATGAGGAAAAGTCTCCGGTTCTCAGGAAATCCATTATATACACCTTGATGTATGTGAAACGGCAGCCGCCAACGTTCCAGCGAGCCTATGTGGACGCCTTTGTCCAGGACTGCACGACCGCGTACGAAGGGACGGCAGGGATGACCTGTGCAGCAGGAGCGTTGGAACGCGTGATACTGTCGGTCACCAACGCTATACAAACCATGAACTCTTTGGGCCAGGGGAACCCGGAGTGGGACACCCTCTTGGACATCATTACGGTGAGCCCCCGTACCAAGATCCCGGAACTCATCCAGGCGTGGTACAAGGCCCACAAGACGGGGGAGGATGGTCGGCCGACGGCGTTCACGGTAGACGAGTGGAATGCAGAGGGCCGCCGGGCCCACCTGAAGGCCGATCTACTGAATGCGTACCCCCGGGAAGAGGCGCTGATTGAAGAGATAATGCAAGGATTGGAGTTTGAGAACGACGATTTCAACGTGCTGTACGGGGGTCGCAGGCGCAGGCGCCTGGTCACCAAACGCCGGGTGACACGGCGACGGGACCGAAATACGAACCGTGCGGTATCAAAATCACATTCAATACGGAAAAAATATAGAAAAAATAAAACATGCAAACTTTAACGGCTACGTAGTTCTTAGGCGCCTCATACACAGAGTGATCGACGCATCCGGTTCTTCGTCGTGGACCCTTATGTGCATATTGATTCGTCAACCGTGCGAAACGTCTAATATAAACCCCAGTTAGGTCTCAATTTTTATTGGTCGTCCTATACACCGGTGTAAAAATTGAAACGGTTATGTGAAAAGATCGAACGACAATTATGGTCATTTTATCTTATTTTATCCTATACATTTCGTTATTATTTCACATATACACCATGTGGATGCCACCTCCTAGTGTATTTTCCTACGACAGTGAGAATTACGATAGTGAAAGTGATAGTGAGGATGGCGCGACGAATTCGTCCTCCTCCTCTATTGTCCATTACGATACAGAAAGTGATTACGACAGCAGTGATGAAGACATATTTGACGAAATTTATTACAGCGACCAAGATTTCTTGGACGAACCCAAGATAGATCAACATCATTACCTAGGTTGCCACACGAGTACGAATTGCCTCGAAATTACGGTATCGCCTCGCACCTTTTATCAGTATCCTTACACCCTGATATGTCAATATATGGCGTTTTATAGCGTGATGTACCGGGGACGACCCCCCGTCGTGGATATCATACAATTACATATTGAAAACGACGAATACCATGTCATATTAAAAACCCTGTGGATTCGGTTGATACAACGTCATTGGAAAACCTGTTTCCAATCACGCAAACACGCTATACATTTGCGTAAACAGATTGCGTCCCAACGGTACTTTCAGTTGCATGGTAGATACCCTACAGGTGGAAATCGGTTGCCATCTTTGCATGGTCTCATGTCCAGATACACCCATTCATCGAAAAGTCAATAAATAGAGGAATTGGTTCATGTCCGCCAAGATTTCGTCGCGTATGTTCAATAAATCGCTGTTGAATGACGACGGAAACTGGCGTTCCATGTCCATCAAAAATCGGTTAAATTTGTGTATTTTTTCACGCATTTGGCCGTTGGAATTGGCATGATGAATCACATAGGTATCATTGGGAATGGCCGGAATGCGCGCACGATCTTTGCCGATCCAGACTTCGATGAACCGGTCGATGTGGCCATTCAACTTGTCATAGAGTTCGTCGGTGGCCTTGTGTTCCGCATATGAATGCGTTTTCCAGTGGTACAGTTTGATGGTGTGCAACATGGTTAAAAAGGTATGAACCACCCTCATTTTATTCATGGGACGCCTTTTTAACGAATACGCTTTGCGCGGTTTTTGACGTCTGGTGCGCCGGGTTTTTTTGGGCATGTTTATCCAATATATACTTCTACCTAGATAGTCCGGAGAATTTTTCTAAATCTACCCGTGAGGTCTTATTAGCCTACAACACTAACCTTACAAAATGACATAAAGAAAATATATAACTAATAGTGGGCAAGAATGGCCGAGTGGTCTAAGGCGGCAGACTTAAGACCTGCTACAGTGATGTGCGTGGGTTCGAACCCCACTTCTTGCAAACCGTATTTTATGTGAGATGACTGGTCTCATATAAAATTGAATCGCCCTATCGCCTGGATTTAAGATCTTATATGAAACCATGAACACTGTACCGAACTGTATACTGACGCGCTTCCTATATCACAAAAATCAACTAAAAATTTCGCTGGTCTGGGCCTGTTTAGACAAAGACGTGGACGAGGCGCTTTTCTGGGCCTACGAACTCTATTATTCCGGGTTCAAGACCGAAGTGTGGGCCTTGATGCGTCGCATCTACCGATGGTTGTACCAAGAATTGCATCCCTCGTGGCAGGGCTATCTAGAATACCATGCTACGAATGACCACGAGGAAACGGCTTTAGGTACCGTGATACAAAACATGGTACCCGCGATCATTTCGCTCACTCATATACAACGATTGAACATGGGACTCGTAGGTGCCAAACGGCACAAGGTGGATTTAACGGACCGTTTACCCCCATCGTGGAAATTATTTGACCAAGATCGGTTGAAGCGGTACCATTTTCCGGCCGATGCGGACATACGCACCTACCGTCTCTTGTCGCACGTTTGCCAATATTCGGTGCGGACGTGCACCGCCGAACTCGTCATGAAGATTACCGATACCACCATGGACGACATGTTCCATCTCTTTGAAACCCCCGAGGCGCTGAGAAACTATACGAATGACTGGATATATCCGGCCTCCTTCAGTCCCGTATGGCAAGACCTCCTCGCCGAATACGGCGGTAAAATATGCCACACGACCCAGACCGTGCTCTTTGACGACGAAGACCGCGAAGAAGAATTCTGGATCGATTACAATTACGAACCCGACGAACAACCCAGAGAAATACAGCAGCGTATCATGTTGAAAGCACCGCCCACACTGGTTCCTTGGGAAGAGATATGGGAAAAATACGGGCAGGACTCGGTCTATAAACACATAAAAATCACACGTAAAAAAGGTTGAAAAGGGGGTTGAAAAGGGGGTGGGGTCGCATTATTCATATATCATTCATTCGGGAACAAGAATCTTAATTTCTTCCAAATCCGGGGACACTTCCGGTAACATAGTTGTCCCCTTTTTTTCGTCGGGGTCGATGGAAATAACATCCACTGGTGCTTCACTCTCACTATGTTTTGGGGTCGTGGCGGAAGACACGCTGGATGACCACGATCGTGCCGTCTTATATGAAATATTCTGGGATTGCAGCCAGGTACGTCCAATTTCGCCCACGAATGCCAACCGGTTGAACCAGGTAGCGTAGGTATACTCTAACCAGGCCGTCTTGGGTTCACATACTTTAAAAGAATACCCCCAGTACGGAGGAATGTACAACACATGTCCCGCATGCACATCAAATTCCAAGAAGGAGAGTTTTTTATATTCCCGACGGTAAGTTTCTTGGGGGTTCCATACATTCATGGGGGAACGGTATTCCCCTTTCTCGTAATCGCGGATTTCGTGCAAGTGTTTGCCATTTTTTTTCCACGGAATCATTTTAACCGATATCTTTCCTTGGGTAACCACACAAAATTTCCGGGAATGTACGTGGTATCTTAGTGCGGTATGGGCGTCGCGGGATCCTATACAAAAATCATGGTCAGTATTTAGCACAAATGGGGGGGACAAAAAGGCGTCGACGTCTTTCATGTGATCCTTGAACCGATCCGTTTCTTGCAAAAATTCTTGGTTCTTTTCCGTGAAATACTTTTTATTTGATGGGGTTTCCGTTCCTTCGGGGGATTCTTTAGTAAAAAGTTTCATGGCGGCCTCCAACGGAATTTGTATAGGATACGTTTGGGGATCATCAAACATGGACAAGGCAATTTCCCCGGATTCGTAGACGGCATCTTCTAAAGTCGGTATTTTAGGAAAAATGTCGGTGTTCCAAGAAAAGACCAAGGGTTGCAATAACTGACACATCTCTTGTAAATTTGTATTGTCAAAATAATCCATCTCGTAAATCTCGTAATCCTCGCTGGATTTGTATTGATGAATGACATGGATGTATAAGAAAAAAACGAGGAGAAAAAGCAACCATTCAATCATTTAGGCGTTTTTTAATTGTACGGTATTTTAAATTTTCTATAGATCCATCCTACATTTTTCCTTGGTTCAGTCTCCGCATTTTGGGAGTTTTTAGGCGTTTTGGGAATTTTGGTGGATTTTTAGGCATGTTAAGAATTTTGAGAGTTTTAGGAATTTTGAGAATTTTGGGGAATTTTTAGGCGTTTTGGGAATTTTGAGAATTTTTAGGAATGTTGGGAGTTTTTGAATGGGGGCGGGGGCGGGGGCGGGGGCGGCGATGGGAAATCTAAGAGGTCTCGTCCCCAATTTTAGGCGCCAGATAATACTTGACCTCCCCCAAATCGTCCAACATATAATCAATTCTCAACGGATAGTCACTGTGCATCTTAATTGTGGTATGTTTAGCAAATTTGCCGTAGGCGACCATGGACGTCAAATACTGCAAGGCGTACGACGAATGCATCTCGCACCCTTCTTCAATGGCAAATTCGACCAAATCGTCGATGCGAATGTCCACCGACATGCGCCCACTTTCTTGGGTAGTGGCCGTGAGACAAATTTTAGACTCATTGCATTCCATGTCTAAATTGTCACCGAAACCGCGCAATTGGTGAATAATCGTATAAAATATCATCGACGGCAAGCTGAATTCAATTTGGTATTCAATCTCGGGAATGCCCATGGGTTCGTATTCCAATTCCATCAGTGGCGCCTCAAAATGGCGGTCAAAGCTACCGACGACCCCCGCCTCTTCTTTAGAAAACATGTGAAAATACATCTTATCGGCCTCTTGGTCGTATTCCATCCGTATCGACTGGGTCTTGTCGCGCGCATTTAGGATTTTAGAAATGACGGCCACGCTGATACCAATGTTATAAGATGCCGTCGCCGCGTTCGGCCCCAACATTTTGTATTCGCAAAACCACGCTTTAGGCAACGTGATTTCCAAAATGGAAATGTGCGCGGCGTCCATGGTTTGTATGTACATTTTTTCGGTATCAAATTGCACATTGACGCACTCGGTCAGTGCCTTGATGTTTTGAAACAATGCCGCAAACGTCTCCACCTTGGCCGGTTGTTGAATCGTAATCTCAAACGCAATGTTGTTAGAGGTCGTCATGGTAGTTGTCGTGTGAATGATGTTATAGGATCCTATAACATCCATCTTTCAATTTTATTTGGGGAAGCGGATGGGGCGCTTTAGGCCGAAAACAATCTCTGCAATTTTTCGCCGGATTCGTCTTTATCATAATATACGACACTTGCTTTCAACTGTTGATTGTAGAGTCGGGTAAACATGGCGGCGATCATTTTCATGGCCGAGGGCGTATGATACACATTGATACTTTCAAATAGAGCCATGATGGCCGGATTCGTACGCAAATAGGATTCGAAAAATACCTGCAAAAATTTATTATACCTCTCAAAGGCACTTACCGTAAATGTATTCAAATTAATATGAAGATGAAAGGTTTGGGGGGTTACAACCGTGGAAGATACCAAATAATGGACGATATTTGATATGTACGAAAGTATCGCCTCGTAGTTCTCCGGCGCAGCATACGTCTTGAACAACGTATAGTCAATATAGACATGGTTGGTATCTTTAATAATAAAAAAGGTATTTTCCAACAGATGATTCAAATCCAGGCTTTGGCTTACCATGGAAGCGCATTCATTCTTTTGGCCACTTTTCATGAATATATTTTTGCGTTGATTCGAATAAAATTCTTGCTGTATCTTTGAAATGTCCTCAAATATTTTTGTATTGGACATTGTAATTATAAGGTAATTGTGCGTGTGAACTTCTATATTTCTTTTTATCGTTTCATGTATTGTTCATATAGTACCCCATGATCACATTGAACTCCATTGGACGGCACGAACCACCTCTTGCTTGAACTCGGGTTCGGGGGCGGGCGGTTCCGCGTCGATCGGCAAATCCGTAATCTCGTCCATTTCCACGTGCTCCTCCTCCTCGTCATCGTCCTCCGCGGGCATTTCGTTATTCGATCCCAGGGTCATTCTCTGTTCCAAGAGCATTTTATTGACATCCATGGTATAGGATTGCAACTTCATCACAACATTTTTCAGTTCGGCGATTTCTTCCGCCATAATTTCGAAACGCGCATTGAATTCCAATAGCATAGTTTCGGGAACATCGACCGTCGCATCATTCGACACAGACGTAGACTTTTGTTGCTCGTCCGCCAACGTCTTGGTAATGGATTCCAAATTGAGTAATCGCTTATCAATCAATGAAATCACCTGAGGAAGGGTCATCCCGGTGGTATTCGTCGGCGAGTTCATCGTGGCATTCACTGGCCCCGGCGGGGGTTTCATAGGTTCCGTACTCGGCGGTGCCCGTCTTTTTTTTGCGGAAGAATTTGCTGCACTCATTGCACAATATAATACAGTTATTTTGCATTATTTATATATATATTTTACGCATTGACAGAGTGTTTTTATGGGACCATGTCCATCTTAATGGTTGGATGTGAACAATAGGGGGTTCTCCAATACACATCTTCGGGGGTATATTCCGTGACATGTCCATAATGGCAACGGAATTGAATGGTGGGGAACGGCAGGGGCGCGCGGGTGATTTGTTCTTTCAAGGCATCTATGTGATTCTCGTAAATATGGGCGTTTCCTAAAAAATAGACAAATTCGTCCGCCACCAATCCACAATGATGCGCAATCAAATGGGTCAAAAAACTGTAGGAGGCAATGTTGAACGGGACGCCTAAACCCACGTCCCCGCTGCGTTGGTACAAGGCACACGACAAATAGATACCATCGCGGACATTGAATTGCATGAGTATGTGACACGGGGGGAGCGCCATTTGATCCAACTGTTGGGGATTCCATGCAGAAACGACTAAACGGCGGTTGGAACGGGTTTCCGGATTTTTCAATTGATCAATCACATACTGCAATTGATCGATGCCCTGTCCCGAATAATCTGTATCGCAATCCACGTAGGGAGCATTCCAATGGCGCCACTGAAACCCGTAAATCGGTCCTAAATCTCCTTCTTGGTACATGGCTAGACCCCGACCATCTAAGAATTCGCGCGAGGCATTGCCGTCCCATATGTGGACATTTTGTGCTTGAAGCACCCGATTGTCTGTTTGACCACGCACAAACCACATCAGTTCTTGGAAACAGGTGCGCCACGCCACTTTCTTGGTCGTTAGAATCGGGATTTTACCGTCATTTAGCGAAAAGCGCATCATGTTTCCAAACACGGCTTTCACTCTCCCGTTTCGACCATCTTCGTAGGATCCCTTGTCTAAAATACGCCGTACCAAATCCACATACTGCAATTCTTCCAGATTGGTCATGAATGTACCAAGATATAGGATCAACTATGGGGGTTTATTTATGTGATTTGCCAATGACGGTCATTCACTGTGCATTTTCATGAGACCCTGTATCACACAATTTCTAAAGAGATGCTATAGTTTTTGAATATAATATGGAAATTTTACAAGAATCGAGAGAATCTAAAAAATCCTTCTTCAATTACGTATTTTCCACGACGGAAGAAGGAAAAGCCGAAGTACTCAATGTCTTGCAATTCAGTACTCTGGCCCTGATTCCGGTCTTCTTATTGAACAAACTGATTCAGCGCCTGATTCCCGAGGCGGATTTAGAAAAATCGTCCTTGGAACTCTTGGTCGAAATCCTTTTCCAACTCATCCTTATTTTCATCGGCATCATCTTGATTTATCGTGTGGTTGCCTACATCCCCACCTATTCGGGGTTCAAATACGAAAATTTGGCCCTGATCAACGCGGTGCTTCCTTTCTTGGTCGTCGTATTAAGCATACAAAGCAAACTGGGGTTGAAGGCCAACATCTTGTATGACCGCCTCTTGGAATTGTGGAACGGCCCCGCTCCCGACGAGCGTAAAAAACCGACCAAGAAGGCGGTGCGGTTCGGCGGGGCGGTCACACATCCTCCCAGTCAGGCGGATCATTTAGATGATTCCGCCGTTCAGCCGGGACTTTTCCCGCCGGCGCCCGTCTCGGTGGCCAGCAACCGCAATACCGCGACGACCCCCCTGTTTGGCGGGGGCATGATGGTTGCCCCGGACAGCGGGTTCAACATGGACCCCATGCCGTCCAATTTTTCGGGTTCCGTCTTTGGGTCCAATTTCTAACTGCCCAGGATCCGCAACGTTCATATAATTCATATAATTCATATTTCAATTGTATGAATTGTATATAAGAAATTGTATTTTGAGAATGCGCACCAAGGGATTTTCGTACAAGGCCTATTTAAGAATCGGTGCGGTCGTTGCCTTTATCATCATCATCGCCATCACCCTCTGGAAGGCGAATTTCATGCATCCCGAAGAAAATTTCGAGGTGAAGGACGCCGACGCCCATCCGGAGATCATCGTGACCATGACCACCAACCCCACCCGCATTAAAAATTTGCAACCACTCCTTGCCACCCTTTCGAACCAAACCGTTCCGCCCACCGCCATTGTCATGAACATTCCCCACGTGTTCAAACGCACCAACGAAACCTACGAGATCCCCGAATTCATCACCTCGAACCCCCTGGTTCGCGTCAATCGGTGCGAAGATATTGGTCCGGCGACCAAGATCATCCCCACGGTGGCCCTGTTTGCTGATCCGGAAACCATCCTGATTTCCGTGGACGACGACATTGAATACCGTAACAATCTGGTCGAAACCCTGTTGAAATATTCCAAGAAGGACCCGGATGCCGCAGTCACCGGCGAAAGCTACATGTTTATGGAAGAAGTCGACGGCAAAAAGTACGGGGAATTGGTCGAAGGATACAGTTCAGTTCTCTATAAGAAAAAATTCTTCGACCATTTTGACCAAGAAACCTTGAAAAATTACCCCAAGTTTTGTTATTTTGCCGACGATTTCATTCTCTCAAATTACCTACGTAAGCACGATATTCGCATCTTGATTGTGGACGAACCCGCCGAAAATAAACCGGCGGCCAAAATTTTCTTGGACTACGGCAACGGCGACGACGCATTACGGAACGGGGCCAACGGTCAAACCAAAGGAAACATTGACAATTACCAGAAATGTTCCAACTATTTGAAGGAAAACAACGATTTACACATAAATTATTACAAATAAGATATAATAGAGATATAATAGAGATATAATACGGTCCTGTGAACATCATGCATCAACCGGTGGAAGGCATCACCGTGGACCTCTATAAATATTACGAAACTACCTTTGTATTCCGCTACGTGGATTATCACATACACACCGAATATGTGAATCCCCATGCGTACAAGATATGGATGCGGCGGCTGGACGGTCCGGATGAATACCCGGATACCCTGCAATTGCTGGTATGGGACACCTATGCCCAAGAATCGTCCGTCGTGGATGTGCTACCGTCGCACGTGACCCCCCAGGGGGTATGCATACCCATGACATCGTCGCGCACATTGATCCCGTTAGATACCAAGTATATGGAAAATGCACCAAGAACGACGTGGCCTCCTTTACCCTTGGACTACCGTGCGTTCAATTCTTCGTCCCTGTCCCAGATATCCAGGGAAGCGTTCAATGCGCGGTTTGACACGGACATTGTGGGGTTACCGACCTCCATGTTTGCGATAGGGTACGAGCGACGCGAGGTGGAGCGGAGCGAGGTGGAGCGGAGCGAGGTGGAGCGACGCGAGGTGGCCTTCATATACCACGAGGGACAGGGCACGGCGTCCGTCGAATTCAAAAACATCCGTGAACCGGTCGACCATTTGTTAAGCGTGGTCCGCCGTTGTCAATTGTTACCCTTGCCCATCTACTTTATCCTATCGAGTACCGACGGTTTCCCCGAAAATGCACCTTGGTCCCCCGGGCGTGAACGTGGTCATATACTCGATGTGGACACATGTTCCGGGACATATTTGCCGCCGGGATCCCTGTTGGATCGGGGGGACTCCTACCCCGTATTCCATAAACATCGCTGGATACTCGCGCAATCGGCCCATACCGACTATCCGTACGCCTTGACCATCCCCGACCGGCATTATTTTTTCCACAACCTGTACCATTCGTTCCGGTCGTTTCACCAAGGCATCGCCTGGTCCAGCAAAATACCGAAAATCGTCTACGGTGGCCAAGCCCGTGACACGCCGTACAATTTCATGGAAGCAGCAATGCGAGAGAACGGGGTGGCGCCGCGCCATTTTTTCAAAGAAATCGTCGCGCCCCAGTACCCAGATATCATTGTATGTGATCCAGACCGGTGGATCGATCGCCGGGACATGGTGGCCTACAAATACATCTTGGACATTGACGGGGCGGCATCCACCTGGGACGCCACCGCCTGGAAACTCAACAGCGGGTCAGTCATTTTGAAACCCCGCTCGGTGTGGAAACAGTGGTTTTACGACCGCTATGTGGCGGGGGTCCACTACATTGAACTCGCCAACGATTTCAGCGACATTGCCGACAAATTTGCCTGGTGCGAGGCGCATCCCCAAGAATGCCAACGCATGATTGACCGATGTCTGGCTCTGTTCCAAGACGTCTACCGGTACCACAATGTCATGGCCGATACCGTACGTATCTTACATACCCTGGGACAAGCGCCCGCCCCCTCCGTCCTTCACACCTACTTGGACGGGGTCATATACATCAATCTGGACAAGCGCCCCGATCGCCGCCACCAATTCGAGTCTCAATGTTTTCACTATGGGATTTCGTGCGAACGGTTTTCGGCCATTCCCCATGCCTTCGGTATCGTGGGGTGCACACGGTCGCACCAGGCCGTGTACCGTCTGGCCAAAGAGCGCGGGTGGCGCCGGGTCCTCATCTTCGAGGACGATTTCGAATTCTTGGTGTCTCGGGAGGCGTTTGAAGAAACGGTGCGACGTATCGTTAATGTGCCGGATCTTAGGTGGGACGTGTGCATGTTGGCCTACCATTTGATCGAGAGCGAGCCGTGCAGCGAATGTGACCAGTTGCTGCGCGTGCGTTCGGCGCAAACCGCGTCGGCCTACCTCGTGGAATCGCACTACTACGATACCCTCATTGAACTCTATGACCACGCGATACCGCTGTTGGAATCCACCGAACAACATTGGAACTATGCCAACGACCAAGCCTGGAAGGCGCTGCAAGCCGTGGACCGGTGGTACTGTACCCGCGAACGCCAGGGGAAACAGCGCGACGGATTCAGCGACAATGCCCAAGAATTTGTCACATACAACTGTTAGACGGGGTTTGGGGGTGGGGGGTGGGGGGGGTGGGGGTCGCCTCAGGAAAACAGGTCGCCGTCGTCGTCATCGTCGTACGTTCGCGGAGTTTTACCGGGTTTGGCACGGTCCATGGTCTGCATCAATTCAATCTTCTTCATGGTCGCTTCTAAATTGCGTTGGGCGTCGTTCAAATTGTTAAAGAGGTAGTCCGTGTTGGGGCTTTCTTCGTTGCGCTTGATTTGTTTGTATATGACATCGATTTGTCCCAGGACGGCCACCAAGATTTTCTTGTGGTCCGCGCCGATGATTTCTACCGTGGTGGGTACCGTGTCCACGAGGAGCCCGACCGCAAAATACAACAAATACCGGCGTTTTTTGCACGATCCCGTGGTGTATTTGATACAAAAAAGCCGGAGAAGCGATGCCAGCGTCTTTTGGACGAATTCGTTGTGCCCTTCTTCCTTGGCGTAATGGTTCAAGGTGTCCCATATCAACCAAATGGTATCTTTTTGGTATTTACTTTCGACCGGAATGTAGGCGCGGCGTTCACACCGGCAAATGGTCTTGCGTTTTTTACATATAGCATCGAATTCCATGAGCCATTCGATCCAGTAACATGCGCGCATCGCATTGACCCCTTCCCGGGTAATATGGTAGGCAAATTCGTTGATGGCGATGAACAGCTCTTTGGGGTCGTCCTTTTGCAAAAGGGGTTGGCCATATTTGATCGACGGGGCGTGCAATTTTTCGGTCATCTGGGTCACATCGAATTCCTCTGTACGGTTGATTTTGATGGGTTCAAAGCTGTGTTTGCGTGGCGAGTAGGCAAAGACGCAAATGAGTTCAAAAAACAGTTTGCGTATGCTTTGGTTGTTGCGGGCCTGTATGTCGTGGGTGAAAAACGATTGCGACATGATGTTGCGGAAAATTTGGTAACGGTTTTCCATATAGACCGTGAGTTTGGGATTCCCTAAATGGACATGTTTTCCCAAGAAATGCAGCAATATGTCCCAAATGTCGGTATAATGCCCCGCGCAAATGAGCTCGGCGCACCAATAACAGGCGGGTTCGATTTTTATCTTCATCATGTTGTCCAAGAGCGCATGTTTGACTTCCAATTTCTTGTATTTAGAAAAGGTGATCCCTTTGAAACTCGCGGGAGTACGTACATCGTTGATGAGCGATGCATCGGGCACCCGGTGGGTATCTAAAGCCATGATTTATATTATAATGATGAAATGATGTCATATGTTTAAACGGGTAATGTTCAAAGGTGTATATGACATCATAGATCGGTCAACCATTCCGTATTGATAAAGATGGTTCCTCCCTGTCGACGTAGGCATTGGTTGAAATCGACATGCTCGCATTTTTCTGTATCGGGAGGTATGCCGTCCGTGTTGTTGGCTTCGTACACGCCAATATAACGGCACGTGGCTCCCGAACGGATGGCCGAGAGTTTGTAAATGCCGACCCCGCCAAACGCCGAATCTACGGCCAAGAGACCGCCGACCGGGTAATTGCGATTCCGTTCTAAATCGGGGCGATAAATATAGTCGCCGTCCATGTCGTCTTTTTTGCGCAGCGCCCAAATATCGTAATATTTCCCCCGCTGATTGGCCGTCATGACGTCCCACGACCCGGTATCGTATTGAAAACAGATGTCCATCGTTTTCACATAGGACCCGGTCTGGTTGCGGTCGTCCATGTCGACCGCGATCATATAGTCGTAATAGGAACGGGCATTCAGTGCACCGATGGTGTCGAGAATGCGGTTGCGCCCGTGGGCAATGCGGACGGTGCGACGTGGTTCTTGGACGCCGTCTTCAAAAATATAGTGATAATTGGGGTGCTTCAATTCTTGCAGGAGTTGACGGGTGCGGTCCTTGGAATCGTTCTCATAAATGACCACACAGTAATCGTTGAATTTTTTAGCGCATTCTTCGATATGTTGCAACGACGTTTCAATGTATTTTTCCACGTCGCGGACGGTACCCACAAAGATCACATTCTTGTCTTTCATGATGCGTTGGGCGGCATCTAAATCGAGGGTTTTTCTAGGAACATCTTGGTCCGGGGGCGGATGCATGACCACCAGGTTTTCTTGATGCTTCGAGGTTGTCCACCATGGAGTTACCCCTAGGGTTACCCACGGGTTTACCCGGAGGGTTGTCCACCATGGACGTACCCCTAGGGTTACCCACGGGTTTACCCGGAGGGTTGTCCATAGATATAGGATGCATATCAGGGAGGCCCCCAGAAGGATCCAAGAGAAAATAGGTATATAAAACGGGCGAGAACGGTTACGAATTTTGGCCATTATCTTCTACGCATATTGTAATATAATGATAAAAAACCGGAAGCAAAAGAACTGGTACATTGTCTTGGGGGCCTTGGTCATCATCGGGTTGCTCATTGTCCTATACATGTGGTTGGATGCCATCTCCCCATCGAAGAAATCGGGGGACCCCGAGACCTTTGAAAACCGGGCAGACACCCCCGATGTGCCCGGGGAAAACCGGTGTTACTACGTCTCGTCACGCGGTATATTAAAATCGTGCAATGTCCATTCTGTGCTGCCGGTCTCCAGCAGCGACTCCTTGGAACATACCCCCTTGAGCCGGCTTCGTACCGGGGACACCCTATACATCTGTTCGACGGCCATTCCGGCGTTTGCCAAGTACATGGCGATGCTTCCCCTCGACCTTCGTTTCACGTTGGTCTCGGGGGACGCCGACGAAACCATCTACGACGACGTCTTTCCTTCGGCCGACGCATTCACGCGGTTCATCGAAGATCCCCGCCTCACGGGATGGTTTGCCCAAAACTGCATGACGTCCCATCCCAAAATACATCCCCTGCCCATCGGCCTAGATTACCACAGCAGCATCGACATTGCGGGGGGATCAACGCCCCAAGACCAAGAAGCCATGATTCTACGTATTAAAAACGAGTCGGTCCCGTTCTGGGAACGTAAGCGGCAAGCGTACAGCAATTACCATTTCAACATGAAAACCAAATACAGCGACGACCGCAGGGATGCCTATGCCATGGTCCCGCCGGACCTGGTGTATTACGAACCGGAACGGGCCGGTCGCGAGGCCACGTACCGCCACCAGAGTGAGTATGCGTGTGTGATTTCCCCCTTTGGCAACGGCTACGATTGCCACCGCACCTGGGAAGCCCTCATCCTGGGCTGCATTCCCATCGTCAAAACCTCGGCCCTGGACGTCCTATACCAAGATTTACCAGTATGGATTGTGCAAGAATGGAGCGACGTGACCGAGGCCGCGTTGAACGCGACGATTGAGCGGTTTCGTGCGCACTACGATGCCTTTGCGTGGGAGAAGCTGACCCTGGCATATTGGATGAATCGCATCGCAACCGTATAAAAATTTCGTTGGGTAAAGTAGTATAATAATCCAATACTATAATACTACGAGTTGATCTTGACCATGACCTTTCATCTCTTCACGGTAGGAAGCAACACGTCGAAATTGGAGAATTTGTATCTCACCTGCGAACTGGCCGGCGCCGAACTCAAATACATCCACGTGGATCACTGGACCGGGTTCGTGGACAAAATCCTGGCGTTCAAACGGGTAGTCGATACCTTGCCGGAGGGGGACATTGCCTGTTTCATCGACGCCTACGACGTCCTGGCATTCGCCAAGGAGACAGAGATCGTCGGCAAGTTCCACGAATACGGGCACAACATCTTACTGAGCACCGAATTGAATTGTTATCCCACCTATTTGAAACCCCAATACGATGCTCTCCAGAAGAAGGACCATTCCAATTTCAACTATGTGAATTCGGGGGGGTACATGGGGTATGTCAAGGATTTGCGCGAGATGTTTGCGTGGAAAACGGAAGAAGAGATGCGTGCCATCTGTGAGGATGGGGGCGATCAGCATTTTTTTGCCCTGTATTATTTGAGGCACGTGGACAACGTGGGTTTAGACACGCGGCAAGAGATATTCCAGAGCCTGTACAAGGTGCGGTGGATTGAACTGCAGTTTGAATCGGGACGTCTCTACAATACCGTGCTGAAAACGTACCCCTGTTTTGTCCATTTCAACGGCTACAACGCCTTTCGCAACTCCGTCATTCACGACGATACCGGGGTTTACGTGAATGCTACCGAAACATTCATGAAAAAAATGTACGAAAGTTATGGCCAACCGCGGGGGTCGACTCCTATATCCTTACCTTATCACATGCCCTACATCATTTGCGACGGTCTACTGCACGGCTGTTTGGACCAGATGACGACTATTACTCCGTGATTATTCGTGGAATAATGTTGATCGTCTGCAATTCCTGCGACAACAACTTGTACGCGTACGGAATCTCCACCTTGGCAAAATCGGTCATGTTGCCGCAGGTCCGGCACAGATGAATGGTCATGTCGTTCTTCGCAAATTTGGTTTGTTTCATCGAACGGTCGTTGTAACAAGCAATCATCCCGCATTTACCGCAGACGTGCGTGGCGTACTTGTCACTGACGTCGTAGAGACGTTCGCGACAGAACCGCGACATACCGTGGGCAATCATCACATCACGCTCCATCTCGCCAATGCGGAACCCGCCGTCGCGCGATCTGCCCTCGGCCGGTTGACGCGTCAAATTGACCATGGGACCAATCGACCGACTATGTTGCTTGTCGTTGACCATGTGCTTCAGTCGCTGATAATAGACGGGACCGATGAAGATGCTCATGTTCATCTGTTCCCCCGTGAACCCGTTGTACATGACCTCGTTCCCGTAACTCTCGTAGCCAATACGCTGCAACTCCTCGCAAATCGTCTTGACGTCCAGGTCACCGAAACTGGTCCCGTCGCCAAACATGCCCAACTCCAGAATGACCTTGCCCAGGATGGTTTCCTTCAACTGGCCAATGGTCATGCGCGACGGAATCGCATGGGGATTGATGATAATGTCGGGGCGCAGGCCGTCCTTGGTGTAGGGCATGTCCTCCTCGGGAATGATGCATCCGCAGGTGCCCTTCTGCCCGGCCCGACTGGAAAACTTGTCGCCGAGAACCGGCTTGCGCAGGGTCCGCACCCGTACTTTGGCGAAATTGTACCCGTCCCCGTTGCGGCCCGTGTAGTTCTTGTCCACATAGCATTCCTCCGTGGTCCGGAACGTCTTGCTCTGGTCTTCGTATTTGATGGTCTTCGTCGGGTCGTTGCGGTTCTCCTTGATGGGCACCGTCTTCGCGATGATGACGTCACGATTCTCCACCAGCTCGTTCTCCGGAATGAACCCTTCGCTGTTCAACTTGTCGTAGTTGCCGTATTTGATGCCCTTGGTCTTGTTGGGGTCCGGCTTGCAACGGATGATTTCGTCGCGAATAATGTTCTTGTCCTCGTCCTTTTCGGTATGATACACTGTGGTCATGAAGAGCCCCCGGTCCACCGACCCCTTGTTCATCAAGATGGAATCCTCCTGATTGTACGCGGTATAAGAGGCGATGGCGACCGTGATCTGGTGCCCAGAAGGAATGCGGTTCAACTGGATGAAATTCATGAGCCGGGTGTCGACCAGTGGTCGCGACGGATACGTCAACACATACGACGTCTTGTCCATGCGTTGATCGAAATTGAGGGCGTAGACCCCGATGGCTTGCTTACCCATGCAGCAATTTTTAGAGAGAAACCCATGTGTTGTAATAAAACTGTGATTTTCACTCGCAGTCTCGATACATGAAATAAGTTGATCGGTTGTTTTTACAATAGTTGATACTGGAACGAATAGGCAATTATTTTTTACCATTGTAGTCTTATTAATCCAGTTTTCAATATTAAATTCTTTAAGACGAGGTGTCGATATTTCACGTCCATGCTGGTAACTTCGAATAATATCACGAATCGTATTCAACTCCATAAATATGCTTTCATGTGCTAATTGTGTATGAATCTGTTTAGTATAAAGTTCTGGGGTTATGACCCCATTAGCCATATTTGTATCATATAACATTCTCACCTTATTGATCAGTCGACGATGATTATCGACAAATATTTCTTTTGCTTTCAAATACTCAATGACTTGATATGAGCAACTGTTTTTGGTTTCCGCATAAGCGTATCCAATGTTATCAAAGTATTTGATCAAATTTGCATGTTTATCACTAATTTTGAATGAAACGATCACACGATCGTCTGCATCACAATTCATACGTGTGCGAACGTCACTTACTTCAACATTGAATCTCCTAATTATTTGAACACATTGGTCCATGAAATATACCAATGACGCCTGATGTTCGTTACATATTTGCTGCGATGTTTCGGCACAAATAAAGTTATAACACGACTTCATATGATTCCAACGAATTCTACATCCATCACCTTGAAATCCTTTCATGAACTGACGCCCATATTCATCGTTATTCATGATCCATACTGGAATAGGATTTCGTGCCATTTCTGTTTTCTTACCGTAATTTGCCCCTAATGCTACCAGCAAGGCGGGAAGACAACCCGTATGTTGTACATTATACACACAATGCTTCTGCAGTCTTCCATGTATTAAACCTTCGAAAACGTGTTCAGTAATTTCGTTTTTATCAAACCCACATGTAACAATATCATTTTGAAGTTGTAAGGCATCATTCATAGTACCTAACGAAAATGTGCACGAAATATTATTATCCTTTGTTATCGAAATATTACCATCCGTAAATACGAGTCCCAGTATTCTAGAAATAACTGCCAACCGCGGATGATTATCCATTAAAGGTAATAAATCGTCGTTTTTCAAATGTTGGACCCATTTCGAAACCTTGTACTTTCGATTATCATCCTCAATGCCACATTTTAGCATACTATCAATAAAGTCATCCTCTATTAATACACATGACCTTACAGAAGAGAATTGGATCGGGCGAATAATATTATTATTCATACAAACCCCAATACGAATAGATGGGTCTCGCATGATATCTTCAACTGTCTTCCATCCTTTGTCGGTCATAAAATTGTGATCAATTGTTGCCACAATTTCTTTACCACTGATCGTGGTAAGTGAATATACATCTTTGGTATTAGGAATAACAAACTGATTTAACACTTCGGTTTCGCTGACAGTCAATGTTTCGGGGTGGAATGTCAGGACCTTATCCCCAACCTTGACATCTTGTATTTGTTTACTCGACCCGTCAGCGTATAATACACGTTCTTTAATACACAGACACTGGTACGTGTTTCTGGGGGATTGATTGTGTTCCGGGAACGGAATGCACGACGCGAGCACGCCGAAAATCGTGCTGGGATGAATCTCACAATGTGTGTATCGCAACGATTTCTGCGGATGCGCGGACATGCGGTCCTGCGACAGAATGTAAGAATCCTTGGCCTTCATCGCAATCATCGCAAAATTCTGTTCCTCGGGATCAATATACTCAATCACCGATTCCGGAATACGGCACGACACGAGCAGGTCGTTCCACGACAACTCCTTATTCTGCAACCGGTGAATGATGTCCATGGTGATGAGTGCCCGCTGATCTTTCACCTTCAAGACGGGGCGGGTCAAACGGCCCCCGTCGTTGCACACGCGGATTTCCATGTGCTTGTAATCAAAGACAATCGACGTATAAATGTTGATGATGCCGTTGTACTTCTTCTCCTTGATCTCCTGATACAATTCCTGGGGATGATCGGTCACCCCGACCCAGGCCCCGTTGATAAACACGCGCACTTTATCGTAGGCTTCGTGGGGATTCGCCATATCTTCCAGCCGCCGAATCTTGGGCAAAATGTATTCATATAGGGACGAACTGTTGGTGGGAATCGTGATGTGGCCCATATAGCTGATATTCTTGACCACCCCAATCGACTGACCCTCTGGGGTTTCGGCCGCGCAATTGCTCGAGACAAACGACGACGCCACAAACGAATGGTTGCCACTGAAGGTGGTGAAATCATACACAAGCTCCGGTTCAATCTCTTCAATCGAGAGAATGGGTACACTGACACAACCGTTCACCGACCAATTCGGGGGGGCGGTCAATTCCAGGTTGGAAAACGTGCGTATTTTGAGCAATTCAATTGTGACGGCAGATTGACGACGCATTTCCTCACAATACGTGAACCCGATGGTGTCATAATACGTTTCCAAACTAGAAGCGGCGGGCACCAAAGTTGCTTCAAAGAGTTCATTTGACCCTAGTCGCATATAGACGACATCACATTGAATATGGAGTTCATGTAACATATGCTGAACGCTTCTCATATAGATGCATTTATCGCGATAGCGACCATAACTGAATACATGAGACATGCCTGTACGTAGAAAGGTGGACAAGAATTCACGTTTGATAGAACGTTCCGCCGTGATTAACCAATCAGGTAATCTAAAAGCATCGTTACCCACCAAATACATGAAATCTTCATAACACATGCAATCAGCATCATATTCGGTGTTTTCGGCAATGACCATCCATTCATTTTCAACGGGTTGAGCCACCGTGGCTGAAACAAATCCCAACTGCTTCATATCATCCACCAATGCGAAAGCATCCTCCTGTTCATTTAACATCACGAATGAACCAAAGAATTGCAGACCAATCAACCGAGCAATGATTTTGAGTTTATAGAGCGGAAGGGGGACATTGACTAGATTGAGCTCCAACAGTCTGTCCAATAATTTAGCCCGACCCAAATGCATCACTTTGGCAGCAGGGATAATGACCCGCGTCGTATTCTCATCGGGGATCATTTTTACCATGTGACGAATCACCATGTTGTCCCCCGGTTTCAAGTCACCCGTTTTCACCATCTGGTAAGTTTGGTTGCCCTGATTCACCAAGAATGGATGATCCGCCGTCGCTTTGATAGTTCGGCCACTGATCGTGGTGATTTGATATAATTTATCAGGCATCTTGCAAAAGTGATTGTACATGTGAGACGGTTCGTCCAACAGTGACGTTCGGTTGACGGTATTGACCCAGTCACCGTCACGAATATCTTTGATGCATTTCATGTCAGTCCGGTTGCCCATCAATACCTGAGTGTCTCCGGTCAAACACAAGAAACCCCAGGTCGTATTGTGCAGCTTTCTGGGTGCGATCAACTCGCCACTCTTTTCCAACGGCGTATTGATACGGCGCGAGTGACTCAAACTCGACAAATAGGTCAACCGATTCAGCACCTGGGCCACGCCCACCTTGCTGCTGTTGGACTGCTTGATGCTGAAATCGCCCGTCGCCAACGCCCGGTTGATGCCGTTTTCAATCGTGGTCGACTTCATAATCTTATAGATGTTGGTCATGTTGATGATGTTTTCGTAATTGTCCGTGGACCGCCACGAACCGTTGTTAATCTCCCGGACCACCTGTTTCTGCATTTCCTTGACCAACTTGTTGAAATAATTGCGGAACAGGTTGTTGAGCAACGTCCCCGTCAGTTCGATGCGCTTGTTCACATACGAATCGCGGTCGTCGGGAGGAAGCCACCCCAAACTGGTCTTGATCAGCTTCAAACACATGTACCCCAACATGTACAACTTCTGTGTTAGCGTCTTGCAATGGGGAAACAGGTCATTGTTCAACACGTCCTGCGTAAATTCCTGCTTCTTCTTGGCCCCCTTTTCCTTGTCCATGTTGATGGGGGTATACGCCGCCGACGCCGTAATGTGTCGCAGGGCATCCTCATAGAGCATGTATTTGTTCGCGTCGATGATGGACGCCTGCAAGAATTCCAAAATTTGCCGATGTTCACTGGAGTCGTCGGGAACATGCAACAAGATGTACTCGCAAATGGCCTTGTCACTCATGACCCCCAGTGCGCGAAACACGACAAAGAGCTCAATCGGCATCTTGATCCGCGGGATATTCATATAGATTCCGTGACCGAACCCATTGTTTTTAGACGCAATCATCATTTCAATCTGCTTGGGGGAGATGCATTTGAAATCCGGAATCGATTTCATCTCGGCAAACCAGCTCCACTTGGTCGTGTTCTTACCGTCGAAGCAGTAGACGCGGTTTTCCGCCGCCCGCTCCTGCCCCAAGACCGTCTTCTCGCTGCCCTTGATGATGAAATAGCCGCCGCAGTCCATGGGACATTCCCCCATATACACCGGATCGATCGACCGATTCTGGGTAAGGACACAAATCGAGGACTTTAGCATGATCGGCATCTTGCCGATGTTGATCTTTTGCAACGTCTTCGAAATGATCCGGGGATTGTCCATGGTCTCCGTGTTGCGAATCGTGTAATCAATCTTGATGTCCACCGTCATCGTGGACGCATACGTAAAATTGCGCAACTTGGCTTCTTGGGGAAACATGACCTTGGTCGCCCCGTTGTTTTCGAAAATCTGCGGCGAATACAGTTTGAAATTTTGGAACGACACGGAAATCTCCAACAAATACTTGTCCTGCTGCTCAACGTAATCATTCTCTGACCGGATAATCACCGGATTGAACATCTGGATCGTCTTTTGCATTTGGTAGTTGATGAAATGGTTATAGGATTCAATTTGGTGACGCACCAGCCGGTCCAAATGCTGCCCCTGGAAATAAGCCTCCAAGATGGTAAACGGCTCTTCCACATAATTCCCCAGGTGATCGAGCACCCCCGCGCCGATTATCTCGTGGATCTCGTCCAGTTTCTTTTCAACCACATTGAGGTCGTCTGCAACCACATTGCCAACCTTGGTATCCTCATCCTCGCCATGTTCATGCACATTCGTTACCACGGGTTCTACCTTGTCTTTTCCCACAGTCTTTGTACGCGGTTTACGTGATTTGTTTTTTACCGCAGTGTCAATGGATGGGTGGTTGGGGAGTGACATGGTAGTAATCGTCGTGTTCGGTGTATATGAAATAGATTATAAGATGATTACTATAGGTACATATAATCAAAAATCAATTTTTTAATTGGTTTTTGGTGAAACACCCAAGATGAAATGGTCGCGGATTTATCGTATATGATACAGTTGGTACCTGGTCCAATACCAGAATACCACCATCAAATACAACAAAATGACCACGAAATACCCCCGGATACACGTGCGCCACGAAACCGCGAGACAAATACAAGTAAGAAAAGTAAAAAGGGACACGTACAGTCCCAGATTCGGGACAGTATAAAGCTCGCAGGACAGCCCGCAAAAAAATTGCGAAAAATCCTGGGGATCGGTCCCCCATGTCATCCATTTTCGGGTGATATACTCGTGCCAGATGTACACATGCTTGACAACATCGACGTACACGGGGGAGCAGGCGGGGTCACATACCATGAAATGCATTTTCACCATCTTACGTTGAACGCGGACAAGATCGTGCCGGGGGTCCAGACACAGGACTTGGTGGGACGTGCGGTCATAATCAAATATGACGACATCCCCCCGACCCATGGTTTTATCCACACCGTGTTTGCAGAAACGGGTGACCACGGCATCGTTCCCGTCGGTCAACCCGACCAAGGCGCGGTACATATGGACGCCTGGAAAATGGAATATACTGTCTTTGTGACGGTCATAGTGGGTGGTGGTTCCGTACAAATTGTTGGACGTGGGTCCACCTGAAATATAGAGTGAATCCAGGTCGACCACGTGGTGTATTACGGCACCCTTTATCACGAATGAAAGGTACCGTTCTTGGACCAGGTCGCCCACGGCCTCGATGTGTTGCTGCACATCTGCGGATATGTCATGGTAGGATATGTGATACGCACTCATACTGGAATCATAGGACGCAGCTATGCTGTCCAACATGGGGGTCATGTCCTCCGGCAATTTTCCTATCAACATGTGTCCTTCTTCGGGATCGTGATAATAGGCCTCCATCACGATGTTATAGGACACCCCCAAATCAATCTTGTTATTATTATATAATAGTTGCATGAAAATCATCACCTATGCAACGCATCGGGCGGGATACATAGATGCATTGGAAGAAAGTGCCCAACGCAACGGCTTTGAGTTGGTCATTCTTGGTAAAAATAAATCTTGGGAAGGATTCACCCAAAAGATCAACGACATGGACGATTATTTAAGCACATTGGAAGCCACCCCCGACGAAATTGTGTGTTTCGTGGACGGGTTTGATTGCATCGTCTTGGGGACGTCCCAAGAAATGCTGGAAAAATACCGGGCAATGCAGACCGACAAGGTGGTGTTTGGCAGCGAAGGACGACGCAACCCCCTCTCCGTCTACATGTTCGGGGAGGTCAAAGAAGAAGACAAACACCACGAATTTCGGGCCCTAAACTCCGGATGTTATATCGGTACGGTCCACAAAATACGCGAACTCTTGAAAAACATCTGCGCCTACGAATCCTGTCAAAACAGCAGCAACGACCAAGAAATTACCAACAGCTACTATTTGAAATGCGTCGATTGCCTTAAATTGGACCACGAAGCCACCCTCTTTTATAACCACGAAATGACTATTTCAAATATTTACTATTTCAATCCGTTCAAGTTCAATTTGACCGTGGGGCTGGACAACCCCAACTACGAATTCACGCGCGAGGACAAACATAGTCGACTCATCGTGAAGAAAACCCGACAAACCCCCGTGATTTTCCACGCGGTAGGGAACACCAACATCGACGCCATCGTGGACTACCTGGAACTCCCCCCGGGCCGTCACGAGGAAAAAAAATACTTTGACTACTCGATCAAAGTGCTCACCCTCAAACTACTGGAACAATGTCCGTGGTTAACCAATGTGCCGTATGTCCTTTGGGTGATCGTTCTGTTGGTCTTGATTGTGGTTTACCGGTACGCTACTGTCAATAAGATGCGACAGCAGCAGCGGCAACGTAAGCAAAAGAGACGTTAAATGATTTCTAAATCGCTCAGTTTCCAGTATTCCACATGGTTCCCCGAAATCGGGCGTTTCAAGATGAACGGAATCTTTTTTTCTTGGAACTCTTTGAGCGCAATCACATAGCCATCAATGACCTCCGGTTCCACCTCCACAAAGGGCGTCGCCCCGGCGTTCAGTTGCCGGGCGCGCTCCCCTAAAATGCGCGTCTTTTCGTACTTGGTGACAAACGGGATCGACTGGTGCAACGGATCGACAATGTTCCCATACTGATCCCGGACAATGCGCGTCAAAACCTCAATCTCGTCGTAGTTGTGCTTCTGCATCTCCGGATGATAGTCCTCGATGATGTTGTGTTTAAGATTCTCCTCGAATTTTTGCAAATATTTTTCGTCGTCTTCGTCGTCGTCCTCATTTTCGCCGTCACTTTCGTTCATATTGAACATGAAATTCATCCCGGTGGAGGCGGCGGCCGTGGGATTTCCGGTGGGTTCTTCCAATACATCGTCGTCGTCGTCATCCACCTCGTCTTCGTCTTCGTCGTCATCGAGGCCCGCATCGTCGTCGTCGTCGTCATCGAGGCCCGCATCGTCATCATCGTTACCTACGTTGTTTCGTCGGGATTTCGTTTTGGGGAGGTCGTCTTCTTCGTCGTCACCAGCAACGTCGTCATCTTCGTACTCATCGGCAGCGAGCTTGCGGTCATCGTCGTCTAAATATTTGGACATGGTTGTATAATATATGTCCTATAGTTGTATATTTATTTATATGGAATAAACAAAAAAATCAATTTTTTTGTTTACAGAGCTAGAGCTAGAGCTAGGACGCAAACTTACGAATGCCACGTTTGGTTGCACGTGGTGCACATGTACAAATATTTCAAATTGTTCTCATCGTACCGAATGTATAGGATTTCGCGGGCACTACGTTCGTCGTCTTCCACCGCATTGGTGGTGCAATTCTCGTTGGGGCACGGAATGTTGTAGACTCTTGGCAACGTGGGATCCAATTTCACATACCGATTCACGATGTGATGGAATTTTTGATCTTCGCGCTTCAATTGTGTATTCAAGACGCAATGGATTTCTTGGGTGCTTTCTTCATTGTCAACGTCTCCACAGTTGCGACAATAATACGTGAGCTTGTTGGAATCCTTGGGATCAATGCTGATATAGTACATATTGTCACAGACTTTGCAAAACTTCATGATGGTCGAACGGTTTAAATAAATATACTTTGAATATCTTTATATATTGTTACATTGGATTGTAAAACCAATCAATTTTCTTGTTATTGCGCGAAGGTGTAGAAAAATCTATCCCTGTGTCGTATATTGTAACGACCGAGACCCATCCAACCATATGTTCATTTCCCCAATCTTGGTTTTGTTTGTGAATATTGTATCATTCAACGCTTTGAAATGTTTCGTGTGCAGTATCAGGTCTTTCAGGGCTAGATGCATGTCCGCCACATTTTTGATCGACCTCGCCGGGTCCAATTTTATCGTCGCATTTGGATTGGATGCTTTCAATGTTTTCAATTCGACATAATTTTGACCGACGTCTTCAGGGGTACCTTGCTGTTTATCCGCCTTACTCAGTTCGACGAGATATGTGTCTTCATAAAACATTGCCACCAAAATACTCCGTAGATGATCAATATCATTATTCATTTTATTCCTATTAGTATTACTATTGTACTTGCCAGGAGTATGCCAAATCGTGGCCGCCAGACGCAAATCGTGGGATTTATTCCGTTTGCTGCTGCTAATATAGTGAAAACTTCCCGGTGGATTTTCCGGCTCTAAAATATCGTAACTATTGTTGTGGCATTTCCCCCGGCGCCGGACGTCATTTTTGGGTATGTCATTGTCGTCTTTGGCAGCGCTTTGAATGCTTTCTCTAAGCACTTGATAATAAGTGGACGAATTGTATTCTTCGTTTTCCTTAAAATAGCACCGTCCGTAGTCCAGGATTTTCGCAATGTCAAACGTGTTGAAAGATACTACGTCACCATCGGGATAATGATATTTCATGGTGATATATTGACCGTTATTGGGTACTCCCTCGGTTGCTACGGACGTCTTCTGGCTGCCCGTGGGTAACTCGCTTCCCACCGTATATAATATGACATTGCCAGTGTGCAGGTCATAATGAGTATATTCGTCCGCGAGCATACCTAAAGGAGCATAGACCTGGTATAAATATTGGGGCAGATGAAAGGTGAAAAATTCCATATTTTTCCTGTAATCATCAAGATAATTGTGTAAGGTGCGAGCGTTATGAATGTGTTGAATCAACACACTTCCATATTTTGAGAATTGACACGTTTGGTTGATAAACTTTTTGTCATTGAAGAAGGATTTGTACGAGAAATTTTTCTCCAATCGCGCTAATTTAGTTAGATCGATATCTTTATTTGAGCGCTGGCCTTTACTAAACTGCCATGCTACAGTGTGTTGATCGGCGTCTTTCCAGTAGTAGAATCCGTAGGTTTCGAGAAAGCAGGGGTAGACAAAATTCTTCTTGTTGATATACAATCCCACCAAGGCCTCGTAGAACAGATTATCGCTGTTTGAATTAATGGCATTTTTCAAGACAGTGTACGATTTATAGTTGTCCTTGACGAAAGGAATCTCTAATATAAACCCATTCGCGGAGGACGAACCGATTTTTTTTATATTAGCACGGTCTGCCAGTGAAAAATCATAATTATTGAAATAACGTCTCATCTTATTACTGTCTATTCCAAACGTGATACATTGTCCCGAAATTGGGCATATTTTGTCGAGGAATGTTCGTATTTTGGCGGAGTCGGGTTTTTCTAAAAACGCCGAAATTTCTTTCTGTTTATCTTCAATAAACAATGAAATACGGTTCTTTACGAGGTTGTCCGTCGCAGATGGTGATACCGTCTTGGACGATTCGATGGTAAATGGTGATGTCTTTTTGGAGGACTTCGCGGTAAATGGTGACGTCGTCTTGACAGATGATACCGTCTTGGACGATTCGATGGTAAATGGTGATGTCTTTTTGGAGGACTCTGTGGTAAGTGGTGACATGGTATGGGATGGCTCCATGATAAGTGGTGACTTTGACTTTTTATCGTCTGGAATATCCACGGTAGACAGCATTTTCAAACTCGTTGATTTGCGTTTCCGTGGTTGATTTGTGGATTTCCGGGATTTCCGGGATTTCCGGGATTTCTGGGTTTGTGTCGTCTTAACCGGATTTTCGGTTACCCATGCTGACATTTTTATATAATACAATCATAAAAAAAGCTAATATTTCTATTTCAGTAATATGTATACATACCTAGGGGCAAAACCGTTATGAAATAGGGACATTTCTACAGAAGGGACACGGGCGTTGGTACATATTCAAATAGCAATCACTGCAGACACAATGTCCACATTCAAAATCGATATGTAGGGCGTTGTTGTAACAAATGCCGCATTCGGTCACATGGTTGAGTGACTGAAACAAACGTACCTTGTTGTTGTAAATCGCCACGATTTTATTCGATTGGTATTTATGGGACAATTCGCGGTAAATAGGGTTGTCGGTGGGCAGATTGCCCTCTCGTACAAGGTGGACCAATTGAATCGTTTCCGCCGTTTCCACAAACGTATCGATGGTAAAGGTGGGATTGTCGCCGTGGTGAGCAATCGCCTGACAATAATAATGGGTTGCTTCTTCATTCATATGCTGTTTGGCGTGGTACAGGGCCAACATGAAACCGGCGTATGAACTCTTATACTGGTCGACGGCCGTTTGGAGCCAAAAAACCATGTCTCGATCGCGGCCACATTTTTTGAGATAGTCCGCGTAATTACACAGCGGGATTTCGTGGTCGTCGTGCGCAATGGCGTATTGATACATCCGTTCAATGCACTGATCCGGAAATCCGTGGAGTTCATAAAACACGGCCAGGGATTCGGCAAACATGCCGTGGATTTGGATCGCGTTCATCAACGTTTGAACAATGTGATAGGCGGCTTCTTGGTCATTTTCAAATAGCATGTGGTATTGGGATCTTTCCTCGGCTTGTTTGCACATGATGGAACCGAGTTGCATCAGTCCAATATAAGATGAAGGTGATTCGGTATTCATGGTGAAGGCTTGGATCTTGGTTTCTTGGGTACAGACGATAACTAAGAATCATCGGCGGTTCAATTTTATTGGCATGATCCGTATCTGGATTCGAAATTCCCCCCGCGTGTAAAATTGATTATCCAACCCTGTATAAAAATATCACTATACTATACATTAGGATGACAGATACACCCGTCACAAAAGTCCCGTCTAAAGTAAAAATCGCTGCAAATTTGTCCACCTTTCTTCGCACCCACTATTTAAATGCAAGTGAGCACCCCGAACTCGAAAAAACCAACACCAGAATTGCAGACAAAGCCAACAAGATAAGTGGGGGCACCTACCACATTCCCGATGACGAATACGACGACTTTTTGAAAATCTATTACCACGAAACCGTTAAAAAGAATAAAAAGGAATATCTCACTGAGAAGCAACTGGCCTCCGGAGGCGGCATCCTGATCGACGTGGATTTGCGGTACGATGCCACCGTGCATACGCGTCAACACACGAAGGATCACGTCATCGACTTGCTCGGGCTCTATTTAGAGGAAATCAAACAAATATACCAGTGCGACGAAAATACCCGTTTCATGATCTATGTCTTTGAAAAACCGAATGTGAACCGGATCGCGGCGGAAGATGCCGAGAAGTGCCTCACCAAAGACGGACTCCATATCATCATCGGTATCCAGGCCGACGCCACCGTGCAAACCATCCTGCGCAAGCGTGTCATTGACCGCATCGGCGACGTGTGGACAGACATTCCCATCAAGGCAAACTACACCTGGGAAGACGTCTTTGACGAGGGCATCAGCAAGGGGGTCATCAACTGGCAGCTCTACGGGTCGTGCAAGCCCGGAAACGAAACGTACCAACTGAAGTACATTTTCAATGTCACGGTGGACACGGTCGACGGCGAATTCGTCATGCCCGAACTGGACGTCCGTCAATTCATGCAAAGCGAGGAGAATTTCTTGCAATTGTCTGCCCGATACCGGAAACATGCCTGTCTATTCATGAAGAATACGTTCATGACCGAATACCAACAAAAGAAATCGGGGAGCAGCAGTAGCAGCAGCAGTAACCTGATCAACATGCAAATGATGGGCCTGTTGCCCCCCACCCGTGAACCGGGATCCATGTTCATCTCCAATATCAACGACATTTTGAAAATCCGCACCGCCGACGATTTAGACCAAGCTTTAGCCTACTTCTTGGATTCCCTGCAACCGGTCGATCACGAACTGAGAGAAGCGTACGAATACGCCATGGCACTGCCTAAATCCTACTACGGGCCGGGGTCGTTTGTCAAATGGATTCGGGTGGGATGGGCGCTTAAAAACACGAGCAAGCATCTCTTCATCGTCTGGGTCAAATTCAGTTCACAGAGCGACACGTTTTCATATACCTGCATTCCGGAACTCTGGGAAAAATGGGAATCGTTCGATAAAAACGCCATGGGGGGATTGACCAAGCGGTCCATCATGTACTGGGTCCAACAAGAATGTCCGGAAAAACACAAACAGGTCATCGAAGACAGCGTCGAATTCTACATTGACCAAACGCTCGACAGCATCACCGCATCGATCAACAGCAGTGAAAGACGCGCGGCCAAGGGGAGCGGCGATTACGACATTGCGACGGTGCTCCACAAGCTCTTTGCGTATCAGTACGCCTGTGTGAGCATCAAGGCCAACATGTGGTACCGTTTCCAAAACCACCGCTGGGAAGAAATCGACTCCGGCACGACGCTTCGTAAAGCGATTTCCAACGAATTGCGCGACGTCTACATCAAAAAACAGGGCAAACTGCTGCGCCAAAAATTGCTCCTAAAGAATCAGGGCGAAAGCGACGAAAATACCAACAAACTCAAAGCGTTGCAGATGCGCATCGAGACCGTCATGGACATCATTCAGCGGCTCTCGCGTACCAACGACAAAAAGAACATCATGACCGAGGCCAAGGAGCTGTTTTTCGACGCCAACTTTCTCCAAAAATTGGACAACGATCCCTACCTCATTTGTTTCAAAAACGGCGTCGTCGATTTCCGGCAAAAGACGTTTCGCAAAGGTCAGCCCGAGGATTACGTGTCGAAATGCACCAACATTGACTATGTGAAAATCGACCCGGTGCGTCACGCCAAGCTTGTGGGAGAAATCGAAGATTTTATGCACAAGCTTTTCCCCTATCCCGACATTCACGAGTACATGTGGGATCACTTGGCGTCGACCTTGATCGGGAATAACATGAACCAAACGTTCAACATGTACATTGGTATTGGACAAAACGGGAAATCGGTGTTGGTGAACCTGATGGAACAAGTGTTGGGCGACTACAAGGGCGACGTGCCCCTGTCGTTGTTGACCCAACAGCGTACCAAGATCGGCGGCGTGTCGCCCGAACTGGCCCAACTCAAGGGGGTGCGGTATGCGGTCATGCAGGAGCCGTCCAAGGGGGACCGCATCAACGAGGGTATCATGAAACAGATTACCGGCGGTGACCCGGTCCAGGCCCGTGCACCGTACATGCCCCAAGTGCTCACGTTCATTCCGCAGTTCAAGCTGGTCGTGTGTTCCAATGAGTACATGGAAATCCGCAGCCAAGACCACGGCACGCGCCGCCGCATTCGCGTCGTCGATTTCGTCTCCCTCTTTACCGAAAATCCGGTGGACGGCGACCCGGACAAACCGTTTCAGTACAAGCTGGACAAGACGATCAAAGAAAAGTTCGAGACCTGGCGCGAAATCTTTGCCTCGATGTTGGTGGACCGATCCTATAGAAATAACGGCAACGTTCAGGACTGCCAACGGGTCATGGCTTCCAGTAATTCGTACCTGGATCGCCAAGATTTCATCAGTGAGTTCATTCATGAACGCATTGAGGTATATGAAAACGGATGCATCCAAAAGCAACAGTTGGCGCTGGAATTCAAAGAATGGTTCATGGTCAACATGGGCGGAAAGCCGCCCAATACCCGCGACGTGGCCGACGTCATGGACAAGCGTTTCGGCAAGATTCAGTGCGGCGTGTGGCGCGGGGTCAAGTTCAAGGCCCGCGCCAGCATGGTGGGGTCGACACTGAGCGATTCCGGAAGCATCCAAAGCCATTTGCCCCAAGATGGGGAGACCGAACTGGTAGAGATTGATGAATTATAATTCCTCGCGATGGGCGGGTGAATCCATGAGTGGTTGATTTCGCATGGCTTGTTGTATAGGATCGCTTCCAATCGGGGCACTGAACCACCACCGGTACATAAACATGCCCCAGTTCCACAGCGCCGTTTCCACATACCGAATCACAAAGGGGAACACCAGGAACAGGAGGACCAGGAGGACCTTGTACCAGGTCGACGACCGTTGGTCGGTCATAAACAGGATGTAGGCCATAAACAGGAGCACCATGAAGTAGAGGAAAAACAGCACATTGTATGTCCGCGTATATCTCTGCAATTTCGGGTCATTATACAATATGCGTTGCATGTCCGTGTTCTGTTGCGTTTTCAACAGGTCAATATACTTGTTGATTTTTTCATTTTCCCTCAGCAATTTTTGGTAGAGCAAACTGCCCGTAAATATCGACGAGGGAGCCACTTTCGGGGTGGGCGTGGCCTTGGTCACCTTGGTGGGCATGGCCCGGGGCGTGGCCCGGGGCGTGACCGCCGACGCAGACGGGGTGTAGACCACGGAGCGGGGGGCATCGGTACCGGTGGTGGCGCCAGTGGTCGCGTCAGGTAGCCCCTTTTCGTACGACGTTTTGACCCAGTTGGCCGATACGTACGAAAGGGTACCGTTGTTTATGATGCAATTTGACTGCACCGTATCGTGTAATTTCACCATTACTTTGTGATATTGATTATAGTTCCAAGAATACCAAGAAGTGGTCTTACCCACCAAAGGATTTTCAGTATTGTTGGGCGGTGTAAACGGCCGCAAAACGTCCTGACTCAGGAATAAATCGTGGATGTGGGCGGTCAATTTACTTGTGGCGGGGGCGGCCGAGTAGACATCGTCGGTCACATAGAATCCCGACATGTTACCGTCGGGTGTCATCAACAGCCAAAACATGACCGTGGCCGAGTATTGGGTGCCATTATGCGTGACTTTGACGTCGGCATCCACGGGAATAAAAAATCCCACATCGGGTACATATTGGGTCGCAATCGCGCGATCCGTCCGTACATTTGCGGCATGATTGGAACTGAGTGTCCACGGAGGACATGCCAGTTGGACATTGTACGGCATTTGGTCGCCGTGGTGGGTCACATACTGAATATTGGCATGGGCAGTGATGAGCGCATCGTTGGGAGGGGACGTAAAATCGTGATCATTCGTCCATTTGACATTCCAATGATCGGTAATGGACATGGATTCAAGATGTTATGAGGCGACTTTTTACTGATAAAGTCGGCGTACTACTATATGATATCTAGGGATATCATATCGTTAATTCGTTCATTACATGATCTGTTTCCACTGGATGGAATACCAGTCTTGGGCCGAAAGAGGGACCGTCGTGATCTGGGTCAATGCCCGGTATTGATCATACTCGCTGGGTAAAAAGGAAGGGATCGCGTCGACGCGTTTCACATTGTTCGGGATGGTGGTCGGGGGAACCTGGACGGGGGGCGTGTTTCCTATAAACGATTCCTTCACACACACATTGTTGGACGGATCCCATGTCGTGTGGGTGCTATTGGAACAACAGGCCGCTCCCACACATGTGCTGTGAATGTTCGGGTTGGTGCCAGAAATGAGTTCTCCGGATCCTTGGCCCGCGACGATGCTCTGTATAATGTTTCCGGCCACGTTTTCGTTGCTGCCACGAGGTAAATAATCGTTGGGAATGAAATTCAGCTGGTCAAAATATACGGGATCACGGCGCCAAATGGCCACAAACGCCCAGGCACACCAAATCAACGTAATGACGATGATAAGGATGGTCAAAAAATTTCCTAAAGAATCGTATGATTGGTATTGATACGACATGATGCGTACAAGGATCAACAGAAAGAGACCGATGGAAATCGCGATGACGATTTTCGTATAGGCCTGTTGACGTTTGGTGTAACTGTCGTTCATCACCATCATGCGTTTTTGCGTCATGATGGCGCGATCAATGCTCTCCTTTTTATCATTGAGACGGGTCATTTCCGTATCCACAATGGTCTGGATACCGTCCTGTTGGGACAATATATTGGATACACTGGTGGCGGTAATGGAAGAATTGATTTCTCCCAAGGTGGCATTGATATCGTTGATTTGCTGGGTGATGTCGCTGGTTTCCCCGTTGACTGTGTTCAACAACGGCGATTGTACTAAATAGGTTTGCAGTCCGTTGAGAAAAGACCCCCCGTTCAAGGTCGGCGGAGACGTAGGGGTCGGTCGCGAGCTTGCGGTCGTCGTCATATTTGGGGTTACTGACGGTGTAGTGGGCATTTTTTATCCAATTGTGTATAATAAATCGACTATACACAATAAGTATATTTTACCTCCATCGCGAGGCCAAATCTCAGGGCGTCAATGCGAAAAATCCCACAAGGATCGTAGCGGCCACGATATTTAGCACAATGTATTTGGTGTTTTCGGCCATCATTTTTTCTTTGACATCTTGGATCATGCCCGTCAACAGCGTCCTTTCGTTATTTTTCACATACAACAAATTGCCATCCTTATCGATGAAATCGTACTGCGGATTGCCGTGAATCGATTGATACTGGGCCATCAATTTCCCCGTAATGTCGCGGTTCAAGGCATCGTATTTTTGCATCACCTGGGCACTGTCGTTGGCACGACTATTATACTCGTCGTTGAGGGCTTGGATGTTTTGTTGGATTTCCTGTAAACACGGCGTTTTCTGCATGGTTTGGCATATGTTGGGATTGTACCCCGACACCATGGTTTCAACCGGCTGGATCGTGGTGGTGGGAAACCAACCTAAATCCCGGCGAGCGTCCGGGGGTACAAGACCGCTCGATTCACCGCGATAAATCTCTCCCCCCCGCTGCACATATGAACGACGGTCGCCGCCGCCCCCCCGCGAAACAAACGTCTCGGTACCATTAAAGGTGTTTAAACTCTTATAAATCGACGGAACACTGCAGGGTCCTTCTTGGGAAGGTGCCGGGTCGTAATGGCCCTGCGCCATCGAATACGCCTTTAATTTTGAAAATGCGTCACCGTTGGCCGTCGTATAATTCGGTTGATACCCGTCAATATTGCACTTGGTGGTAATCATCTTGTTACGAACATATAATGTAGACGAAGACAATGCCTCGTTCGATTTAGGCAAATATTGCGGGGGGCTGTTATCCGTATTTATTTGACACGTGGACGAATTCTTGGAATCTTGGTACAAGTAGTAGTGACCACACCCCGCATTATTTTCACATAGACTTTGGCATTGTTCGTTGGTCACCCCTTTTTGGGTGATATAATTGGACAAGGGCACGGACTGGCCGTATCCCGGGGGGAAACTGTACATATTGTCGTTGTAGGCGTTGAACGTGTTGCTATAGTTCAAGATGTTGCCCCCGACCGGCACGTGTTGGAGCAACTGCGATTCTTGGTCGACCAGCATGGTTTTTCCCAATTTCATTTCCCCGACCGCACTCAGTAAATAATAAGTGTGGGGTTGATCCAGCCAGTTGGTCGTCTTACTGGTGGGAGTATGGGATGCCACCGCGGTACTGGTGACCAACAACAGCCGATTCCCTAAAATGACCAATTTGCAATAGCCGTTGGAAGAATAGATGGGATGTTGGGAATCCATGGTCGGGTAAGCCAAATTCAGTTGCATGGTCGCCACTTGAGCATTGTACTTGTCGAGCCATTCGCGGTTGGCGGTGGCGACGGACCCTATATTCTTCTTAATGTTGCTGGCTACACTGGAATATTGGTTGTCGTCAAACAGGGACCAGATCACCGTGGTATTGTTTTTAAGAACCAAGTTACCGTCGGTACCAAGATTCAACTGAAAAGTGCATTGGTTCACGATGTTCAAATTGGTCACGACGATTTGGTTTGTGAGCGGCTGATTGAGAGTCGTCACATCGGTCGGGGTCGTCGAAACAACCACCAATTCCAAGGACGTTTGATTTTGCAGAGCCGCCGTCACGGTTTTATAGAGAGGGTCACTCGAGGTACCCGTATAATTGAAATTACTAAACGTGTATTTCGTATAGGTATTACCGGTGGCGGGATCCGTCACACTCGCATTCGCAATGGTATAATATTGGTTCAACGAGGCCCCGTTCAAGGTGATGACCGGCATCGACGCAAAGCTGACCCCATTGGTACAGGCCGAAAAACTGGACACCAGATTCGTCAACGTTTTGGACGACGTGGAATTCTTCAATACGACGGTACCGTCCGGATTCAACGTCAACGTCGTCGGCACGTTGTTCGTGTCCAATTGCAATATATTCACATAGTTGTTGTTCAAATTGGGATTCGATTTGACCACGCGCAATTGTTGATTGTAGGTGTAATTGTTGGACACATTGTATTTGGTGTAGAATAACCGGTATAATCCCAAATCCACGGCATTCTGGTCCGTCTGGACCAAAGCATAATGCAGGTGGATCGGTTCATACGGTACATTCTTAGCATCTTGGATGCTAAACAGCGATCCTTGGCCATTCGACAAGAGACTGCCTTCCAAATAGATGGACAACGCCAACTGGATATTGTCGATGGTGGTCGTGGTGGACATACTGAATTGAATCCTCACCGGATAATAGATTCCTTGGTTCATGCGGACCGTCTGGGCCGACGTGGTAGCATTTTTTAAATTGTAATCGACTAAAGCCACATTTCCTACCCAAATATACCCGTAACCGTTGGTGGACATTTGAAAACGATAATTGCCATTCTGGCTGGGTAAAAAATAGCCAAACCATTCCACCACAAAATTATAATTAATATTCGCAATGTTATAAGACCCCACCGCACTCGAAAAGGAGGACATATCGTCACTGTATCCGGTCACGACGGGTTGGACATTGTTCTTCACCTGGTGGGTCACTGTATTCACATCCCACGTGGTATCGACTTTGGAATTGATAGAATACACACTGTATTGCAATCCGTCGGTAATCTTGTAATGGGAAAGATTGCTATTAAAATAATTCAACTGTTCCCACAATTTATTCGTGAAAAAATGTTCCATCACATACTGCCCCGATTTCATGTCGTACAGTTCCGTACCATATTGCTCCATGGCGAGAGTATGGTTGGTGTCTCCGTTGGACAACGTAATGAACCCAATGGCGTTGACCGATGGGCTATCTAAAGAAGGTACGACATTGCTTATACCGTTGATATCGACTTCAAAGGATTGATAATAATGTGTATCATTATATGCCTTGGCGGGTCCGGTGATATTCTTTTGTACCTGAACCGAAATATCTCCCATATAGTAGGAATAGGATTAGGATTCTTATATACGATAACGACATTTTTCTACCGTAATCGTATGTACCGTGTCTACATCCTCTTATTACACCTTCGCGCATTTAAAATACGCGTGGTAACGTTGCCTTTGCCACTGGAAACGCCCACTTTAGTGGGCGTTTTAAATCGTCAAAGGTGTAAAGACTGGAGCATTGGAAGAAACATAACAAGTCTTCTTTTATTTTGTGAACATGCTTAAAATTATAATCGACATATTATCTTTATTTTTTGGTTCGGTTATCATAATATTTTTGCATAGTATCATTAAACCCATCTTCTTTAAATTTCAAAATTTCAATACCGCATCGCATGCCTGTATAGAATACAGGCATGACGATAAGAACCGGAATCTCCATGTATCTTTTTTCATAACATAGTTGAGGAAGACTTAACCCTATAAATATCGGTGATGCTATCGGGTGCCAAACCATTTTCATCCGTTGTAATAATTTGAAAACTGTCATTTAAATGTCATACCAAAAGCATGACATTTAAAATTTCAATTTTCTCAATGGTCTCAAACAATAAAACACGACCCTATCTAAGGTCGTATAAATAATAGATGAAACACGTCGCTAAAACCGTCCATAAAATTGTGCCGTAAATTGTGGTATCCAATTGCTGTTGATACATATTGGGAACACTGTTCTGCACAGAATACAGGTCATTCAGTTTCATGTCCAATTCACTGCGCAATTTCACGACGTTGTTGTACGTTTGAATAATGTTATTATAGGATGCATCGCTCGAACTGGTCGCGGCTTGGTTAATCTGGGTTTGTAACTGTTGGATTTGCGTCATGAGATCCGTGTCATCGGGCGGTGAACAGGTCGCCCCGTCCTGGGGATTGGGATCCGTACCGTCGCGAACCAGCAAATTCTTCTCTAAACACATCACATAGTTTGTATAGGCTGTACTGTAATTTTGCAAACTGGTATACGCTTCATTATTTTCCCGATTGATAATGGATACCTGCGATGGACTTATGGTATAAGACGTCATAGCAGGTGTAGTAACAGGTGTAGTGACCGATGGTGTTGCCGACATTGAATAATAGGATGTTATTATATTATTCAGTGTTATTTTTACACACTTGAATATTTCAAGTGTTGAACATTTCAAGTGTTGTGCGCCATAATGACGATGACCATGCCCGCGATTCCTATACTCACATTCACGATTTCACGTATGCGCAAATTGTAGGCTTGGGCGGAATCCACGTAGTGACCTTGACCTGTGACCGTCTGTTTCTGCAACTCCATCAGTTTCTTGGAATTGGTATAATTCTTGCATAATTCCAGTTCGTAGGGCAAGGTGGCCTTGTTGACGGAAACGGGTGCCGGCGCGTTCACATGACCACTGTTGGTCGACGAAATGAGGACGTGATCAGCACTGTACATGAGATGGTTGGAGGGGGTCGGGGCAGCGGTCGTGGTCGGGGCAGCGGTCGTGGTCGGGGGCGCGGTCGGGGCCGCGGACCCGATGATTGCATCTAAAGGTTGTCCAAATAGCAATTCCGCATTATCAAACGGTGTACCGTCAGGATTTGTCGAATTCGCTGTTGTCGCATTCGCGGTCGTGGGACACGCGGCTGCCGTGGGACAGGCGGGCGCCGTAGGACACGCCGTCGGTTCTTCCGGCTGAGTTAACGGGGCATAATAGCTGGATTTTTTCTTCGTCTGTTTCAAGAGGGCATCACATCTATTGAAATTGTATTTATCTTGCACGGAAACCCAAAAAAAATCATTGGCATTGTACGGTATCAAATAATTATCCATTCGACCCGAATATTCTCTACTATATTATACACAAACACGATAATACTCCGTCTCTAAAGCCGTCACACTGTTGCGAATAATTTGACACACTTGCTTGGGACGCATACAGATCGCCAATGCCAACGGATCAAACCGCGATATCTCGGGCAATTGCGTCAAATCGCGCAAATTGTATTTTTTCATCAAATCGGCGTGTTCCTCGTTGGTTAAAATACGGACATTGGGCACCAACACGTGCTTGCGAATGTTAAACTGCAACCGCTGAATGTTATGAATGATGACAAAGATACCGTCGTGATCAAACAGGTATTCGACCTTGTTCATGATGCAGTCGTTCGGTTCGTCGTCCGCAATGATGATGAGGGCGTCGTGTTCACGGTCCAATACCGATTCGGTGATAAACAAGTCCTCCACAATGTTATCGAGACTGTTTTGACGCACACTGTTGATGTATTTGATGTAGACCTTTTTAATCTTGTCTTCATGGTAAATCAGCATATCGAGCTGCGTATTCTTATACATGGCATCAATCTCGTTGATGCTAAAGGATTCATATTCTGTGACAACATATCCCAACTGAGCCAACAGTTCGATGATCGTTTTACGCGAATTGTACAAACTGATAATGTACTGAGAATACGGCATTTATATGTATATTGGTAGATAACTTATATACATACTTCTACTTCATATTCTTTTATTTCAATTTTCTGGGTTCTTACGTGCTCGGTGCCTCCATCTTTCCTTCGTCGGGCACACCGTGTTCAGTCGTCGTAGGCGCTTCTGCTTCTGCGTCACACTTTCCGGACGTACCAACCGCTCTGGAAAATGCCCGCGGCGTCAACGCTTTCAGTGTGGAGACCCGCTTCGGGTCAATGTTTTTCAATGTAAAATTGCGCGTGGTGCTGTTGAAATGCAACGACGGGATGCTGACAATCTCACTCAATTCCTTGTCATATACCAAATCTTTGGTCTTGTTCAATTTGTTCTTTTCCAGGCAATCGTTGAAAAACATCTTCAGGGCCTTGATTTCTTTGACCGGAAATCCGTGCTCTTTGCCGTATTTTTCGGCAAACATGTGCAATTTCTGTATTTTCACCGTCTTGTCCAATTTATTCCAGGATTCCGTCTTGTTGCGGTTCTTTTCATTTTCCAGCAACTTGTCCATGGCATTCAACGAAAATTCGGTATTGGACGACAGATAATTACCGCTCGTCACGATTTTAGGGGAAGAACGATACACCATTTTATCGTCATTTTCCTTCTTGATCTTGTCCTTGGACTCTTGGATGGCCCGCTCGACATTCTTGATTTGGTTCACCGGCGTAGGGAATGGAAACATTATATTGTTAAACAAACTTTATATTCTTATTAATAGATACGACGCAATCTTTACATCATTTTTATCAATACACTTTTTACTATGGTATTCTATACAAACAACCATGCAACGTGGATACATTGAATTTTCGATCCCCATCAGTGTTCCTACTGCCCACACCTTGCCAAAATTGCCCAAAATGCGCATGCAATTGTTCGCCAACAATGCCGCCGTATGTTATAAGAACCATTCGTTGGCCCCCGGCGGAGTAGGCAGCGTGCGTAATTGCCGGAAAAAATCGCTCAAAACGTGATATAATGGACCATGTACATACCATCACGTTTCCG
>Ga0136644_10000074_pt1 | contig 74031 bp, 70 predicted proteins | sample C_130820_EF_Meta_FD_94780 | JGI IMG/M metagenome (GOLD analysis project Ga0136644, IMG submission 94780) | Freshwater microbial communities from Lake Croche, Canada to study carbon cycling - C_130820_EF_MetaG (v2) (version 2) | ecosystem: Environmental > Aquatic > Freshwater > Lake | place...
ATAAAGATGAAATGACAGATGATAATACTCCATTATTTGATGAAAGTACAAACTCTTCTATTTTGTCTTTTTTATTTATAGGTAATGTAATTATCTTTTTTTCAAATAGATAATCTGTTATTGATTCAGAATATTCATATATTTTTCTCATAATCAAAAATGAACCTAATATATAAGTACTAATATAAATATACATATAATTAATAAATATTGTATTTTTTATCATTTACCTAAATAATATTCATAATCGAATCTGAATCGAATCTGAATCGAATCTAAATCGAATCTGAATCGAATCTAAATCGAATCTGAATCGAATCTAAATCGAATCTGAATTGAATCTAAAATAATTATCATAATATATTTATTATAACAATTATTTTATTCTTTCAAACTATTTTTATAGTTATATAATATAAAGAATGAATTTTCCAAATACATATTTCTTATTTATTGTTATTCTTGGAGCATTATTATTATATAGTTATTATCACTTTCTAAAAAAAACAACGGCAGATAAATTATGGGGTAGAATAAAAGGTAAATTCAGATTATTTTATTATTTATCAATGTTGATTAGTGCAGTTGGATTTCTCCTTCTTTTATATTATTTATACAAAAACAATAATCTTACTATGGGTCAAATAGATACATTATATCTATGGATACTTCTATTTATTATTATTTCTATGTTTTGGATGCCATTTAGTATTGAATATATAGTAAAGAAGAGTATTTATGTACAATACTCAGTATATTTTGTTCTTTTCCTTGTTGCACTATCTGCATTAATGATTTTACATACACTACTAAATATAAAAGATAAACAATTTATACAAGAAAGATTATTAGCGATTATTGGTGTATCTTATTTATTCTTTCATACCTTTGTAATGGATCTAATATTATGGACACAATCTTTTTTTTAATTTATGAATAATATTCAGACATTGAATTAAAATGTTCAAACTCTTCTAATTCTTCTTCTTCCAATTCTTCTTTTTCCTTTTCTTCTTCTATTTCTAAAGAGTGATTATACTCTTCTACTTCATTTATGGTATTTATATAATTCTCTGAATTATTTTTAATATATGTAAAAAAATCATAAGAATCATAATTTGAATTCATAAATGGATATCCATTTTCTTCCATATACATTTTATATACAAACTTTAAGTCATGAATTCGAATTGTATATTTTTTATCATATTCTTCATCTACGTCCTTATAATTGTACTCCGAAGTGTACTCCGAAGTGTACTCCGAAGTGTACTCCTGATTAAACTCTGAATCATAATAACTATCTGTATTCGATAATTTATTTTCTTTTTCATATTTCATTTCAATAATACACTTATTATTTCTTTTTTCTTGTTCTGTCATAGAACTTTTTACAATTGATAAAAAATTCATTATTGATTTAATTATTAAATTAAAATTATTTTTATATTGTTTTCTAATTATTATATAATTCAATTTAATTCAATTGAATTATAAAAGAGTTGATACTCATATATTATCTTTAGTATCATTTTAAGGTGATTTTAAGGTGATTCTAAGGTGATTTTAAGGTGTATACATATCTTCAATTAAAATTGCCATATATTCATGAGGATGTTCTGATTTTTGTTCATTTTTAGGGGTATAATATATATCTTGAATACTACGTGGTTTTGGATTATAATAACATGCATTCAATTCATTTTTATGATTCTTATAAACAAATGAATCTAAATCCGGATTGGAACGAATATTTTTATAATGAATTCGATGATTTACCTTTTCATAACCATACTCCTTTTTAAAAACTTCTATATCATCCGGATATAATTTTTGATATACATGTATCTTTTCATGAATAAGTATCCTTATCAATTCATTTATATCATATGATTGATATTTCTCTCTAGACAGAAGTATAACATCATTACGTGTATGAGGAAGTCCATTTTCATACTGATATCCCTTTATCATTCCAATCTTCCATGGTACTTGATTTAACTTTTTACCATCTAACCATGAATAATGTAAAGTATCAAAAAAAGAATAAATCTTATCCATACATTGAACAATTCGGTCTTTTTCAAAATCATCCAATGAAGATACACTACTTATTATTTTATGGGTATAATCTTCTATACTCTTAATTTTTCTCGCTTCTAAATCCATTTCTGAAAAAGTATCATAATAATGGTCTTTATTCTCTAAAAGTAATTGTTGTAAATCACTTTCATTCAAGAATAGTATGTTTCTATTATCAAATGTATCATAATGAGGTTGATTTAAATGATATAGTATAATTATTAAAAAGAATATTATAAAAATGATAATATATAACATATTATTCATTAAGATAAAAATAAATATTTTTAGAGAATTTGATTATTTAACCAATATTTAACCCTTTACATAAATAATACTAAAAATGAGAAGTAATATATCATATCCTTTAAGTTTAATTGTAGGTTGAAATTATATAAAGGATTAAAATATAATAGGATGGTGTAAAACCTCATTTTCAAAATTTTGATTATCTTTCATATTACTTAACATAATATCAATAAAATCAATGTATTTTCTAGTTTGTATAATAATTAAGTGACTATCTGGATAAAATAATAAAAATCGAATAATATGAATCGGAAATAATAATAAATATATTAAACCATGATACCCATAATAGATAAAATACTCATTATTTATTTCATTATTATATATAATTCGAATATTCTCTAATTCTTCTCTTGTAAATATTGTAGATATCCATTGTACTTTATTACTCATTAACTCTTTTGAGTGAAGTTCACAATAATTAAATACTTCGATAAATCTCATTTTTAAAAAATGGGACATTTGCGATTTACTATATTATACAATGATCATTTTTATATATGAATATAATGAATATAATGAATATGTTTCACATGTTTAATATGTATATATATTCATTCTTATAATATTTTTCATTTTTTTGATGGATGTCCTCATTATAAAATAGTTATAATAATTGGATATTAATATTCAATCTTGTCCTCTTTATCTTTCCACATCTTAAACGCTCTTTGTGCATCCTCTCTATTCAATGGAATCATTTTAATTTTACGGTCACCTACATCTTTCTCAAACTCTTCATAGATGAATGCATCATCAAAACCAATATCTCTAGCATCCTCTTTTGTATTTCCATAATAAACGGTATCTATTCTTGACCAATATATTGCAGAAAGACACATTGGACATGGTTCACAACTTGTATATAATATAGAACCTGATAAATCAAAGTGATTGATACTCTTACATGCATTTCGGATTGCAACAATCTCTGCATGTTGTGTTGGGTCATTATCTATTGCAACACGATTATGACCTTCTCCTAAAATAATATCATTTTTCATAATAACAGCACCAAATGGACCCCCTCCTTGACCAATACTATGTTCTGATAAATGACATGCATGTATCATATAATATATATTTAGAGTAAATATACATGTTTTAAACTATGAAGGGTTAAGTTCACTATGATTATTATTATATATTCTTTCAATATTATGTTTTATAAATGATGTATTATATGTATATATAATCTCTAATAAATGTATTTTACCTATTTTTTGAATAAATTCAATATCGTCTATAGATAGAATATTATTATTTTTTATTTTTTCAATTATATTCTCTACTTTTAGTATTTTATTTTTATGAAAATCATTGTTATGTTGAATAATAAATATAGTATGTTCTTTTTCTTCATTTGTTTTTAAATTTGTTTTTATATTTGTATCTAGATTTGTATCTAAATTTGTATTTAGAATTGTATTTAGATTTGTATTTAGATTTGTATTTAGAATTGTATCATCTGTATTTATTTCCGTATTTTCAATAGGAAATATTGAAGACATATTATTTTTATTATCATATATACCAATACTTCTAAAAAAAGAATATATTACATTCATATTTATAATATATTAAATATTATAATTATTGAATTATTATTAAATAATAAATCATACATTTATATATTCTACATGATTTAACCAGTAAAATTCATAACGATATAGTATGTAAAATATGAATAAATAGGGTAATAATAACTGATCATTTGATTTTTCAGGATTATTTAAATATATATCATAATGATTAAAATAAATTAAGAAAGATGGAAATATATATAACATTCTATACAATCTATATACATAGGAATATAAATGACATATGGAAACCCCTATAGAAGAATTAAATTTCTTAAAACATAGTTCTAATCCAGAAATAACATAAATACCTTGAGATAAACCTAGATAATATGTCAATGAATACGCTCTATTATAGTTTAATAGAATCATTAAAGAAAGTAAAATCCACTGAGATGTATAATACTCTATGGAATATTTTATTTCAGCATGATATATATTTTGGAATAAAATTAATGTCATATCGTATACAATATAGGACAAATACATTAAAAAATAATCAATGGATCTTTGATAGGATATATTTGATGAGGATTTACCATCATATAGTGCATCATATGGTGCATCATATAGTGCACCAGAGGATGAACTTAATACATCATACGCTTCATATGCAATCATCGTCGATAAGAATCCCCTTGTAAGAGAAACAGAATATTTTCCAAAAAACTCTTTTTCAATATGAAAGGAATCACAAATAGAATGAAATAAGATAAATACTGAACTCATAAGTCCAAATGAAACAAAAAGAGAGTACATTATAATAAAATCTTATTTTTTATATTTAAGGATAACGAATCTCATTTATTTATATTTAAGATGTATGAATGAATGTATGAATAAATGTATGAATGAAAGTATGAATGAATGTATAAATCCATATATGAATCAAAATGTATTAATGATAGGATATTGTCATCTAGCAGATGGATTTTTGGGAGGTGCAAGAGCGTTTGAGAAGATCGGTTTTACAATTACATTCTTTCCCTATTATTCCTATATTATGGATAAGAGAGAAGACAAAGAAACAGATATCATATCTATAATTAAAGATAAAAATATTAATATATGTTTATGGTGGTGTAATGCTGTTTCAGAATCATCATGTTCTTTTATTATGAATCATTTAAAAGAACATGCTATAAATGTAATTCATATTTTTTACAATTTTGACCCTTTTTTATATGAATATGAAAAGTATAATTCCTTTTTTTGGAAACCTCTTATTGAAAATAAAAAAGAGGTTTACCCGTGTATGAATTATATTTTTACATGTTTTGAAAAAGAAATACAGTATTTTTCATCACTACCCATTTATTACGCTCCCCCCGGTTTTGACGCATCAATCTCCTTTTATGAGAAAAATAAAGATTTTGAATGTGATATTAGTATTGTTTGTACAACTTTATATGACTCTTTTGAAGAACATCCATTCGATGCCGTTTCCTTAAGTCGATGGGAGGTTGTACATACATTATATAAAAATCGACACCTTTATACATTTCACATTTATGGTCCCGAAAAATTCAAAACATTATTTCCTGAATGTTATCGAGGATTCATTTCATATAATGATTCACGTAAAGTGTTTAGTAATTCTAAAATTAATCTATCTATTCATACATTAACAAAAGAACTTCATAAAGATTATTCTACAAGTGAATATTTTTCAGAGAGAGTCCCTCAAATTTTGGGTTGTAAGGGTTTACTTGCAACAAACTCTTTTCTTTCTCATCATTTAAAACCAAATCGTGATTATATTTTTTTAGATGAAAATTGGTTTTCTAGTATTTTAAATATTATTCAATCTTCAATGAAGTATGACATCATTCGTGATAATGGATATAAAATTGCATCTCACTATTACACTTGGAATAATTGGTCAAACTCCATTATTCAAAGGATACCTTCTCTACATGGGAAATAATATATGTTAAATATTCCTCTTCATTCCATTCTCTTTTTAGTTTTTCATAATAAAATGTATAATTATTCAGTATCTCCTTTACTACGATATGCATATTTTCCTTTTTCGTAAAATATATATATTTTGATAAATAACATAGAGAGGAATATACTGTGTCTTCGGATATAACAATTACTCCTAAAGATAATAATTTAACAATTCGAATTAGTTCTAATGTTTGGTGTTTATCTGAGCAATGAATATTAATATATATTTTTGTTTTAGTAAATAGTTTATCTCTTTCTATACCATAAATACTATCCATTTTATATATATTTATTGGTTTTATAGATTCTTGAATATCATCAATTGATTTTTGACGATACGCATTATTATGTATAGATAAACAATCGATTGTTTTAGATTGAATAGATATATCTTCATGTAGGAAGTTTGAAAAAAATGGAGAAATACATAATACTGAATAATCCTTTTTTAAATATTCTACATTTTCTTCTGAATAATCAATAATAGGTATATATTCTGGAATATTTCGAAAATATGTATAATAGGAAGGATGACTCATCTGTTCAATATTAAGAAAAGAATGATATCTATTTTTATTTAATAAATTATTCGTATTGCATATCTGACAAAAAATAGAGATATCTCCACTAAGTAAAAATTTTGTATCTGGATATAAATCACATAATTCATTATATTTTGAATGAAATTCATGAATATTAAACTTTTCAATAGGTATATGTATATTATGTTCTACTTTATAATTTATTTTACTAAATATATATATTATGGATTGAATATATTCCTCATATAAACGATAAACCCATGAGTGTGCAATATGTATAAATATAAAAGATTTCATATGTATATATTATATTTTATTTTTTAACCCTTTACACAACTGTTTTATAATACAACTATTTTATAATACAACTATTTTATAATACAACTATTTTATAATACAACTTTAAGAGTCATGCACGATTTCAAATATAATTCATGTAAAGGGTTATAACTCATTTATTTCATAAATATTTTTTTATAAATAAAAATTGAAATAACAAAATTATGAATATAATATAGTTATTATAGTTTAAAATAGTTATCATAATAATAAGTAAATAATAATAACTAAAATAAATAGTGACATTGAAATGAATATTGATTTATCTCTAGTGAATAATAAATCCTTATTGGATAATGGATTCGATAATGGATTTGATAATGGATTTGATAATGGATTTGATAATGTACCTCCTCTACATGATTTATCTCCTATAGATAAAGTGATTAAGAAATCATCCGGTCTTTTATTTATGAATGAGGATGAAATTTATTCGATACCTTTAAAAGAAGATACAGACACTCCACAGAGAGATGCGATGAAAAAGATATGTAATAATGTCATTGATACTCTACCTTCAATTCTAGTATCCGATAAGGAAATTATCATAAAATATATTCATGATATTTATGAAGAGTACAAATCAAATTTAAATGATAGACAATTACTCTTAATCGATAAATTTAAGATACTGATATTTACAACATCACAATCAAATGGTAGTATGAAATTGTATAAATCTTTTTTGGATATATTCGATAAACTATCCGATGAAAATTCAGACATAGATGCCAATAATAATGTATTACAAATATTAAAAACATTGTCATCCATGACACCATATCAATATGTATTATTTAGTGAATACATTACTATTTTTAAAAATAATCCAGATGTAAACTTAACAATATTAAATTTTGATGATGTTTTCTCTGATTTTTTTATTAAATGTAAAACGTTCCTTGTTGATACAGAATATATAAATTCATTGGAACCAGAGGACAAAGAAGAACAATTGTCGTTTCTTCGTGAATCAATCTCTATGGACGAAAAAGAAGAATGTATAGAAATTATTCAGCAGTTATCACTTATTTCCTCTAAAGAAAAGAGAATATATATGGAAATACTCGATAAAACCTACAATTGTAATTATGCATATTCATTATACAATACACAATTTATAGGTATTGATTTACATAATTGTGATCCTGAATTTTATTGGTATGATAAAAAGAGATGGGGCACAGCATTTAAATCTCAATTTTTGTCAGATTTAGGTATAGATACACCTAACATAACAGATTGGAAATTTACAACATGGACACAATATATCCGAAAAGATACCCATTATACTTCAATTGATACACTCGAGAATTATGAATATGTAGATCCAATTCGAATCGTTCATTCACTCGAAGAATATTTAAATTTTGATAAGAATGATTTATTTGATTTTTGATAAGAATGATTTATTTGATAATGAACTCATTGAATTAACTCATTGAATAAAATCAATAGATTTATTTATTTTATGAAGAGTCATAGATAGTCCTCATGTAAGATTTTTATGAACTATAATATTTATAAGATGTTCATACATTATATAACTATTATTGAATATCATAGGGTGTAAATACCTCTGGGAAACAATCCACTTCAACATCTAAAGGATCATCATATATATCATTATAATAACCATATACTTTTTCATTTGAAATATGCTTATACACTGCAGATTTATCTTTATAATTTGGTTGGAATGGTATATTTTCTTGAAATAAATTTTTAGAATTCGCAAGATAATGTCCATCAACGAGTCCACCATTGGTTAATTTCCATTTTACCTCTTCTACATTATCTTTTTTTTCAATCGTGGGTAACCAAATTCCATCATATAAAAGTTTAGGTTTTGAAAACCCAACTGAAGTATCATTTGGATCCTTTGGAACAGAATCATTATCAATATATATATTCCCAATATATTGACTCACATTATGATATGGACTTAATGGTATAGATGTTGCCGTCTGAAAATTTAATTGTTCATTTGATATCTCATCTATTTTTTTACAACCATCTACCCTATGAAGAATGGTATCTGAAGAATTATTAAAATGTTCTTTTGAAACGAATGATTCCAGTGCCTTTCTTAAAAGAAAATTAAATAAAAATACAATAAATATACCAACAAATATTATTACTAAGAATATTATAAAAATTGTCCATATCATATATAATAATATTCTATTTTTTTTATTATTATTTATATTATTATATAATATATGGATCCTATCTATTTTTGGATTATTATTTTACTTGTAATTCTATTTGTTTTAGATTATATAGATAAAAATTATAATAAGAAAAAAATGGTTGAATCTTTTTCAAATGATTCTATCTTAACTTCTACAACGGATTTAGACCAAATGGATTATACAGATTATATTCACCCAAAGAGAGATGATACTCCTTACTTTGAAGAAAATAAATTAGTATCCTATGAAACCCCTTATACATCATCTGGTTTAAATTTTGGTTCCTCAAAACTGTATTTTCAGAATTTTACAACAAATGGTATCGCTCCTCCATATATAAAATGTCCTGCATGTTCTTTACAATATGGTTGTTCAAATTATCCATTTTTAAATGAAGGTGAGAATAAAGGAGTTTGTACTCAATGTGGAGAAAAAATATGTATGGATAAAAATAACTCATTTGTATATGCACGTTCTGTTGGAAGACCTCGTGGTTGTAAAAAAATTAAATCCTAATCATATAACTCTTTCCAATTTTTCATTAAACAAATAGGATAATAACTATATTTGTCATTTTCTAAATCTAATTTATATATTTTATCAATGATTGATATATTTTTATTTTCTAAATACATCTTCATATTCATCTTATGATAAAATGCAACATAATTTATTTTATTTTTATTTTTTTCATAATTATTATTTTTTTTTGAATTATATGAATTATTTGTTATGAATGGAACAAATAGATAAATGGTTAATAATCTAAAAAACATGTTTATATAATTACTATGATATTTTTTTATATATGTAATAATTTGGATTGATATTTAATTTGGTCTTATTTGATTTTGAATCCTGATTTTGAATCCTAGTTTTGAATTCAAAATTTATTCTTTTATAAATGATATAAAATATTTACATATTATATGAACAATAATATATTTTCTATAAATAAATTTCGTAAAATAAAAAAGAATGCCTACAATACACAAGATGAATGTATGTCTTATTCTAAAAAATATTATCAAACTAATCCAAAATTTAAGACATTTGACCAAACAATATTTCATGCTGGAGATGACAAAGATATAGAAAAGTATGCATACTTACCATTAAGATATGTTTATTCATCTGATTCAAGTAAAAAAAAAAGACCCGATAAATCGAAAAATAAAAGTAATGATGTGGAAGTATCCAAGATCTATAAAAATATTGATTATGAATCTGTTTCAAATACAATGAAGTATATGTTTGATAAATTTAAAAAAGGAATATTTGTAATCATTAAAGACAATCGATTGTTTTTATTTTTACCATTTAGTAATGTAAATTATAAAAATAATTGGAGTCATCATATCTATTTTTCAGAAGAAGAAAAAAAATTAATTCAAAAGATGGAAGAAACAGAGAATATGGAAGAAAAAAGATTTATACAAAAAAAGTTAAATCAATCCATTATTGATTTTACAAAAAAATATCCCAAACAACCAAAAATTGATTTTCATAGAGATAGATGGGTCGGGAATAATTGTTTTTTTAGGAATCAATTTCCTATATATGAGGGGGAATTGGTGAATAGTATTTATAAAAATATGTTAGAGGAGTTATTAAAAGAAGAAAAAATACCAGATGTTGAGTTTTTTATTAATAATCGTGAATTTCCACTTTTAAAAAAAGACTTGACAGAACCATATGAACATATATTTAATAGTTCAACGGTTCCCATTGAAAAAGAGTATCGATTTAAAAAAATGGCACCTATCTTTTCAAAATCCATTACAAATGAGTATGATGATTTATTAATCCCTGTACAAGATGATTGGTATATTGCATCACAAAAATTTTTTACCAATGATTGTTCAAGTGCGTATTATCAACAAAATATATGTTTCGATTGGAATAAAAAGAAAGAGATTTGTATATTTCGAGGGAGTGCAACAGGTTGTGGAACAACGATAGATACCAATATGCGTTTAAAAGCGGCAAATATGTCGATGGATTATCCGACTTTATTGGATGCTGGAATTACAGACTGGAATGCACGAATGAGAAAATATAAGAATAACCCTATTGATGTCATTCATCCAGAGAATTTCCGTTTCTCTCTTGCCAATAAAATAAATAATATCCAAAAATCAGAATATAAATATATATTGAATATTGATGGTCATGTGAGTGCTTTCCGTCTATCCTATGAGTTATGTATGAATAGTGTTATTTTACTCGTTAAAAGTCCTTATTCTATGTGGTATTCTCATTTACTAAAAGAAAATGTACATTATATTCCCATTGCAGAAGATTTAAGTGATTTAATTGAAAAAATAAAATGGTGTAAAAAAAATGATAAGAAATGTAAGAAAATTGCAAGTAATGCACTTGAATTTTATAAAGAACATATTCATAAAAAAGGTATATTCCGATATTTAAAAGAGAAACTTACCATGATCCATCATCATAGATCCAAATCGAATTTATTGTCTATAAAAACGAAACCCAATAAAAAGAGAATTGCATATATTACAATATTTAGGGATAAAGGAGATGGAGAGAGAGAAAGAGAAAGGAAATTATTTATTAAAATTATGAGTCAAATAGTAAAACCATATGGTAATTTTGATATCTATATTATAGAACAATCCCAAGATGGAGAACCTTTTAACATAGGGAAACTAAAGAATATCGGTTATGACATTGCATCTAAAAAAAATAAATATTCTCATTACATCATGGGAGATATTGATATGCTACCCAATTATGAATTGATGCCCTATCTTGTAAAATGTCCAAAAGAATATATTAGTCTTGGTATTCGTGGAACACGTTATGAAAGAAAAAATAAAAGTTTAAATATACAATTTGCAGGTGCATTATTAAATATGAATCCCTCTTTTTTTAAAAAAATAAATGGATATCCAAATAATTTCTGGGGATGGGGAGGAGAAGATAATGCACTATTGAATCGTTCATTATCAGTTGGACATTCTTATATTGATTATCCAAAGATGGGAAGTGTAATTGACATTGAAGAAACATCTGATATGAAAACAATTAATGACCCAACACCAACCATGCGATTAAAAAAAGAAGAGATAGGTTGTTCCCGATATGAAAATTTATTAGAAGATATGAAATCATGGAATAAAAATGGATTAAACTCGCTGGATTATAATATAATCAAAACAACACATATTAAAAATGAAGTAAATCCAAATATATATCAATTCCAAGTGGATTTATTAAAAAAGAAAGATGAAAAAGAACGCCCCTATTTATACCCTGCTCCTACCAATAATTATAATTTTTTAAAGAAACAGTTAAGAGATACATGGAAAGACATTCAAGCCCGTATAATTTAATGGATATATTATTATATAAAAGGGTTGAATATAACGTTTAATTATAAAAATAATATTCAATCATTATACAATCATTATACAATCATTTACTTAATTATATATATTAAATTATAATTATATAAATAAGATATTAATTATTATATATGACAGAATTTGGATTTATTATGTTAAGACATGTAAATAATGAAATAACAAATGAATATTGGATTCATTGTTATCATTGTATTAGAGAACATTATCCAGAAAATATTATTATTATTATAGATGATGACAGTGATTATAATTTTATAACAGATGAAGAATTATATAAAACATATACTATCAATAGTGAATATCCTAAGAGAGGAGAAGTATTACCTTATTATTATTATTTACATAATAAACTATTTGATGTCGCTGTAATTATTCATGATTCTGTATTTATAAACAAATATATAGATATGAGTGTTGATAAATATAAAATAATATGGGATTTTTATCATAACTTTGACCAAATAGAAGATGAAACAATTATGATAGATATGTTTCATGATGTAGAACTAAAAAAATTTTATGAAGATAAAGAATTATGGAAAGGTTGTTTTGGAGGTATGTCTATAATTACACATGATTATTTAACTTATATTCATAATATATATGATATTCATAAATTTTTAGAATGTGTAAAAAGTAGATATAATCGTTGTTCATTTGAAAGAGTCATTGCTTGTTTATTACAAAAAGATGGAGTAAATGAAACATTATTAGGTGATATACATGAATATTGTCCTTGGGGATTATCTTTTGATAAAAAAGATGAATATAAATATTTACCATTCACAAAAATTTGGACGGGTAGATAATTCGAATTAGAATAGAATAGGGTATTCAAATTAGAATAGAATAGGGTATAAATAAACAATGAATAAAATAATAGATACTTTATTTTTTATAATAAATAATTATAATAAAAAATGAATTTAAATAACTCTATATTTTGAATCATAAATAGAATTACTAATTATCAAATATACTTAATCATATATTTCAAAATGATCCCTTTTTGTAGAGACCTACTCGGAATATATTGTGTTGGACCCAATCAGCATGAAATTGACGATGAAAGTTCGATTTGTGCTTTTTCATTTAATAAACAAACATTAGAAAAAATGATAGAATCTATAGAGGATAGACGTAATAATTATGTCATTGCACCTGTCAAATTATATAGTCTTACAATGAATAATCTACAATTCAATTTAGAAGATAATACACCATATAGTAGTATATCATTACCAATCTATGGATATTATTATGAAGACAATAATACATATGAAATGGTTCTCCTATCAACCGATGTTGTAGTGGATAATTCAGATACATATGTAAAACAGAATGATATTTCATTCCGCCCCGTTTATATAGATACATTTTATGAAGAAAGTATAATAAATGCATAATCAATTCGATTTTTGAAGTATCTCATGATAAACGAATAAGGGTTAAGAATCATTTTCAGATTCTGAAAGTGAATAAGTAGATATATTATAACCGATGGGTGTTCCAGAATTGGATTTCGATAAAAGAGATGAGATACTCTCTTCTAATACTCTTTTATCTTGATACATAGTAGTACTGATACTTGATATAGGGGTCCCTAAAATCAACCATGTACCACTATTCGATGAAGTATCTCTTAGATTGACTTGAACAGTATCCGATGTATGGAATCCTTTATGAGTACCAAAACTGGGTTCTAGATATAGAGAAGTACGTGTTCGAATATCTGTACTGAGTAGAGTTATCTTATCATTTTTTTCTAATAAAGTCAGATTTTCTAAAAATAATTCTTGACTTGTTCCTCCTTCAAATAAATTTAGAAAAGGGGTGCCATTATTTGACATATCTGTATCAATACATTTTTGAACTTGATTATCTAAATCCGAATTGGTTTGAATATTAACAGTACAAGAATTGGATGTATATGATTTTTGAATATTCCAGAATACAGTTTCCAATGTACTTTTCTGAGGTATATATTTTAAATTTGAAATTTTAGATATAATATCCGTATTATATGGATTCCCACTTAATATAATTAATTTCTGTAATATCATTGGGTCTTTTGTTTTTTTCCAATTTTCAATTAATTTATAAATATATGAATCATATAAAACGGAAGAAAAAGTAGTAGGTTCCACAACAACAGAACTTTCATTCCTTTTTGTTCCAAAAAAAGAGTATCCTAATGTTTGAACATTTTTTAATGAAGATACATAAAATATAATATATGAACTAAATTTGAATAAACTAAATAGAGAACATATATCTAAATTTGTATTGTTCATCGATGCTAATCCTTTAACATTTAAATAATTTGTATTTAAATTTAATGTATTACTGGATATAGGACATAATGAATAGGCATTTCCATTTACAGTAACCGATGTATTATTAAAAATACATACATTACTTGGATTATCTATCGGTTGACTACAATCTGTTGTTGAAGTAATACAACCCGAGTATATCTTTCCATCCGTTATCCCATTATTTTGTAATTTAATCCCATTACAATATTTAGGTAAATTATCCTTACAAATAGTATCTATGGAAGTTTCTTCTTGTAATTCTAATAAAGGATATGGATTTACATACATATCTTGATTTAAATAATTTTGAGTAGAAGTATCTTGTATTTTTAAATTACCTACACGTTGAAGATTAAAGGATATCATATTTTGCCCCATATTCATAGTTAATTGAATTTTTATTGATTGTAATTCATTGAGTATACTACTTACACTATTGTTATCTTCGTCATTTACAGTGTTATCTTCGTTATCTACATTGTTATTGATTATATTTTTAATTTTTAAAGAAATCTCAATAAAATTATCTGGATTAAAATGACCATAAACAGATTTAGAAATATTCGAAGTATTTAATCCATCTAAATTATTAAATAAAATTTGACTCATGGTAAATTTATATCTTTGAGGATCTAATTGAGCATATCCTGAAAAAGTATTCGCAGGATTATTTGTGTCCGTTTGAAGAATTGTACTTAAATTTGTATTCAAAATAGTAATGATTAGTTTATCATTATTTTGTAAGAATTGAAATGTATAATCTGTTTGAGATGGGTCTTTCCATATTCCATTCCATATATAAATTTTATTTGAATTTAATTTTAATTCTTTTTCTAAAAGATAATTTTGTAAAGAAAATACAGAACCATTTATACTATCTGGATAATAAATACTAAGTGAAGAACTTTCATTGGAAAAGGGTTCTGTATACTTATTCTTGTAAAAATAAAAATAATAAGTAAATATTATAATTACAAATAAAAGTATGATAATCCAGAACATCATATTATAATAATATATTAAAATAAATTCTGAAAATAAATTTTAAATATTATAACCTGTTGGTTCCTTATCACCAGATTGATAATTACTCCATGGTTGTTCAGACATTAATGGACATACTGAACATTTTTCATTATATTTATAACTTGCATATACCTCACTATTCAATTTATTTTTGGATGGATTGAATTTTTGAACTCCTTGTTGTTCATCTTGTTGAACGGTTTCGTCTCGTTCGTTGTCTTGTTCGTTGTCTTGTTCGTTGTCTTGTTCGTTGTCTTGTTCGTTGTCTTGTTTATCGTCTTGTTCATCGTCTTGTTCATCGTCTTGTTCATCGTCTTCCCCATCTGTTTGTTGATTCGTACGAGGAATATAGTAATCTGCACTATCCGACCAAGCGGTATAAGATTTAATCCAATCGGAATTATCGTATATTCTGCTACTTGGATTTTGACTATCATACTTTTGATTTTGACTATCATACTTTTGATTTTGACTGTTATCTCTTGGATTTATTTTCTTACTTGAATGTTTCTTTGTTTCAGTTGATTCTATACCTGAGTTATTCAATTCAATATCTTGATCATTAATTACATTATTACCATTATAACTAATATTAATATTAAATGGACCATTAACATTTACGAGTGGTGATTTTATATTTTCTGGATACATATTTGACATACTTGAACCCCAACTCATCATATTTGGATTGAATTCATAATCATCTTCTATTTCTTGGTTTCCTATTTCATCATCTATAATATCATCTGGTTCATCTTCAACTTCGAAAGATAACTCTTCTTCTTCTTCAGAAATTCCATTTGAATATGGTTCACCAATATTTCCTAAAGAGTCATCATTATAAAAGTTTTCAATATTAGAATGAACATTTGGAAATGCTAGATAGTAAAATAAAATAAATAAAATCAATCCCACGATAAGAAAATAGAAGAAAAAACTGGTATTAAATTCTCTTATATAATAAAAGTTTATAATAAATGAAAGTATTATAGAGAAGAGTAAATAGAATATAATCATATTATATAATAATATAATATAAATTATATAATATATATTATATGGATTTAATAAAAAAGAAAGATTATGATAAAGTATATGATACGTTATATAAAAATATATATGATGAAAATAGTTGTGTAATGGAGTTAACATTAAAAGATTTTAAGTATATGAATAATAAATTATATGTATTCAATAAATACTTTACTATTCCTGGAATGATTCTATTTTATGCTCCTTGGTGTAAAACATGTAAAAATTTATCAGATGGAATTATTGAAATTGCTTATTCTAAAATAAATACATTCCATATTGGAAGTGTAAATGTTGAAAATATAGAAATGAGGAATGATGTATTAAGTAGTCTTGCCAAAGTGAAATATTATCCAACCATTAAAATGATTCAAAAAGATGGTTCTCTAAAAGATTATGATGGTAAACTAACGATTGATAATCTACTATTTTATATTAATTCTATTATAGAACAGGAATATGAATTATAATACATATCTATTATTTCTATTCATCCTTACTATATTTACTATAGTTATTATATCTTATTATTTACTATAGTTATTATTTATTATTATCTATTATTATTTAACAGAATAATAATAAATAAATTAAATGTATATAATTACAAAACAATAATTAAATTAAAATTAAAATATTTTTCCTTGATTCACTTCTGCCATAATAGGACCTCCATATTTTTGAGGACTTTGAGCATTCAAAACAACAGCGATCTGCTTAACCAATTGAGAGAATGCACCTCGGATACCTACAAGATCAAAAATACCAACACATAGTGCAATAACAATACCAATCAATAACTGAATAAATACAAAACCAATATATAGTTCCCATGTTTTTAGATCTCCAACTTTACTATCAAGATAAAGCATTATATATATATTCATAGAAAAAATTTTAGGATAAAACAATAAATAAAATATTAAATAATATAAATCTAGAATATAAATCTAGAATATAAATCTAAGAATCTATTTTTTTAATAATATAAGATATTTTTTCTTCTAAATATAGAATTTTATTTTCAATATCTTTTAATTTATCAAGTTCTATAGATTTACCATTAAAAATAAATTTATCAGAATCAACAACAAATTTATTTGTATGAAAAGATATTTCCTTGATATTATAATGCAACTTATCTTTTTTACCAAATTGAACCATATCTGTATCTACATTATCAGCACGATAGGAAAAGGAGTTTTTCCCTAGACAGGAACCAAAAAAAGCAATACTTTGAGAATTCCATGTTTTTGAATTATTTCCTAACGCAATAGATTCTGGTTGATAACATATTGAATTCCCAATAGAAATAGATGGATGTTTAAAACAGTTTCCATTTTCTCCAATCGAAACAGACCTTAAAATATGAAGTGTATTATCATCTTTTATTTTCATAACTTCATCTTGGTTCCATTTTAAATCAATGGTACATTTTCCATCGTCCCCTTTCGGACCGATTGGACCAGGAGGACCTGTATTTCCAACAGGGAGTTTCTCCATAGATATAATATCATAAATATCCGTTGAATTTTGAATGGTCATTTTTAAATGTTTATCTTCTGTAATATTCAATTTTCGAATAATAGGAGTGTCTCCTTTGTCTCCTTTATTTCCAGTGGGACCTTTTGGACCCAAAAATCCTTTCATCTTGGTAGATGTGATTAAGACATCCTTAAAATAAAGTTGTATTTCACTATTATTATATTCTAATCGAAATCCATTTGTATCTATATGATTTTCTTTTGAATTTTGTTCTATTTTTTCTTCTAAATAATGAATCGTTTCTTCTTCATTTTTTTGAAATTGATTTTTCATTTGTTCTACAACATTATGTATATATTCATTAAAAATATTTGATATTTTCTCTATCTTAGAAGAGATATCCATTTTCATTCTTTGTTGAATATCCTCTTGAAATTCTGTCCATTGTTCTTGATTTTTCTCAAATATAAATTCATATAATTGACTCATTTTAGGATTTAAATTACTTTTAGTAGTATTCGGTTCTTCTGTTAAATGTTTGTTATTATTATCTATACTGTTTGAATTATTTACTTTACTTAAACTATTTTCATTCATGTTTTGATTCATGTTTTGATTTATGTTTTGATTTATCTCTTTTATTTTATTATTCTTAGAATCTTCTATCGTGGAAGTGAATAGTGGAGGCAATGGTATATTCTTAAATATAACATTTTTCGTTTGGGAAGCATTCTGAGCATTCTGAGCATTCTGAGCATTCTGACCATACTTTTTTTGACATACGGAATCTACAATATGGTCAATCTCTTGAATTTGAGATTCTTTTAGAAGTGGATATATCTTTTCAGTAAAAGTGTGTTTTAAATAAGCGATTAGATATTCTAATACAGAATCTTTGTGTAATTCTCTATTTTTCTCTTGATTAAAAATATGAATTATTTTTTGAATATACTCTTGGAGTTCAAATATTATATTTTTTTTAATAGATACATCAATATATTTAAATAAGAATACACATTTATGTATAGCGTATACAAAATCATATTCTAATGGTTTCATTTGTCTATAAATAACATATATATATTTTTAATTAAAAAAAATATTTTTAAAATATAATGAGTATTGGAAGTAATACATGGGGTCCATATGCATGGCATTTATTACATTCATTTAGTATTGGAAATAATGAAGAGATAGAAGAAGAAGATATACATTCATATTATATATTTTATACATCTTTTCAATATATATTACCATGTCCATTGTGTGCAGAACATTATAAGAATATAATTGAAATAGAATTACCTTTATATGAAGAATATATTTGTAGAGATTATCTAAAAAAATGGGTATATCAATTGCATAATATTGTGAATGATACTCTAAATAAAAATATAAAAGTATACTCTTATAAAAAATGTATTGAAGAAAATAAAATAATTCGTCCAAAGGATATTCATTTTTTAATAAATAAAATATATTTAAATTTTTATTATGAGAATATGAGTATTCATAAATTTGAGAATATATTTACATTTTTTAAATTATTCTGTAAATTATATCCACATACAGAAGTCCGAAATAATATTAAGGAATTAAATATAATGGATGATTTGGAAACTATTATTAGTCCAAGACAATTTCAAAATTGGTTAAAAAATAAATATAAATTATTGGATTTTATAAGGTTATAAATAAAAGTTGCATCATCGTGTATCATTGTGTATCATCGTGTATCATCGTGTATCATCGTGCATCATCGTGTATCATCATAAAAAATTAAATCATTTATATAACTCTATTAAATGATTTATTTATATACGAACTATTTCAAACTATTTATGATTTTCTTTAGTAATAAGTATGATGTATAGAATAAAATAAAAAGAATAAAAATATTTTAACATGCTCCAATTTCAAATGGTTTTCTACTAACATCAGGTTCAATAGTAGATTGTAACCAAGGACTAACTTTAACTTGTGGATTTGGTGGTTCAGAACGTAATTGTAGGTTAGCATTTCTTAATGTTTGTCCGACAGTGTTAATTCCAATATGATAAGCGGATTGTAGGAAATTTCTATCTTTTAAAGTTCCTTGTCCAGATGGATTTACACTTGCCCATAAACTGGATTGATCTTGAGGAAGAAGGTCTTCAGCACTTAACTGATCTTTTGGATAAGATGAATTTGGTGGTCTATCATTACTAAAATGTTCCATTTTTTCAGAACCAACAACACTTCCCTTATTATTATACTGAGTTTTGGATAAAATTGGATCTTTATTTTGACTTACATTTTTATTGTGTTGTATATTCACATTTACAACTTTATCTTCTCCTTGGGAATACATATTCTCTTCCGATATATTACGATTTACTGAAACTGAAACGGATGGATTATAAACCATAACATAATATAGTACTGCAAAAATGATAAGAATAACTAAAACTACAATTGCACCAAATATCTTATTACTTGACATATTATATTTATTACATATAAAAAAAATATAATATTTAATTTATTTATTATTTTTTTATCTTTTTGAAATTGAAATATATTTTTGTTTTTTTCTTATAATTACTAAATTATTATTATTATGTTCATCTTTTTTAATTTTACTTGTGTCTTTTGTGTCTTTTGTGTCTTCCATTTTTTCCTTATTCAAATTATCAGATTCTCTTGATTTTTTATTGGATTTTTTATTTGTTTTCTTCATTTTTTTTTTAATCTCTATATACTCTTCTTCATTTTCTTCTACGCATTCATTATTTTGAACTATTTTTTCTTGAAAGGTTAACTCTTGAGATATATCTGATTCTGTAATAACTTGAACCTCTTTATTTGGATCCTGAACGGAATCCTCAATAGGGTCCTCAATAGGGTCCTTAACAGGGTCCTTAACAGAATCCTCAATAGGGTCCTGAACAGGGTCTTGAACAGAATCCTGAACAGGGTCTTGAACAGGGTCTTGAACAGAATCCTCAATAGGGTCTTGAACAGGACCACTTAGTGATATATCAGATTCTTGATTTAATTCTATAATAGAATCATAATTTAATTCATCATTTAATTCTATACTGTTTTGGGCACTATTTTGGATACTGTTTTGGATAGCGTATTCTTGTTCTGTTTCAATAGTAACAAGTTCCCATTCTTGTACAATATCTTCTCTATAAATACGAACTCCTTGATATTGAATATTACAACGAATATAATCCCCTTCTTCAATATTTTCTATTTTTTCTAGAATATCTTCATTCTGAGGAATATATATATATATATATGTTAATTTAGATGTTACCTTATAAATTGGATTCAATATATATTCAATATAATCTTCTGTCATTTCCTTAGAAAACCATTCTTGGGATCTTTTTGAAATATCTTTACGAGTTTGTTTCAAGACTTTATCTAATATATAAAAATTATTTTCAATATCTTCATTATCATTTTCATTCTGAATTTCCAATACAATTTGACTTCTCTTATGAGAATCCATATGATTTATTTTCTTTACTTTTAAGAAAGAAGAGAATTGAATATTAATTTTTTCCTTATTTTTATCTTGAATTAAAATTTTCTTAGAACTTTTATTATATTCATAATGTAATTTTGTTAAATTTTTATACTTTAATGTTTTTTTTATGCTCATAATGAATATAGTATAAAAAATAAAAATAATAAAAACGCATATTATACTCTATCAAATACTATAAATAATTTAAAAAATATGAATACTACGGATATATATTAATAATCCAACTTTATTTTTCTCAACTTTATTTTCTTGTCTATAATCCCAATAACCATATATTTCTAAAAAAAGATTTGCATATGTTTGATTTTGTATATCCCATATTGTTTTTAAATAATTCTCCTCTGGATTTTGATACGTAATATCTACCATTATATGTTTCTTCATATTCTTTAATCTACATTCTATTATACTCGATTGATTTTCCCTTTCACGAATAACACTCTTCAATTCTCCTTCCTTTAAATCAAGTAATTCACTTAAATACTTTTCAGTATTTTTTATAATTTTATATAATTGAGTCTGTTTTTTATATTCAATGGTTTCTTTATTTTTTTCTTGTTTTATTTCATTTAATTCAAATTTTATAATAGATTTACCATAATAATCCTCAATACCAAATGGAATTAATATTTTAGGCGTATTAAATTTAATTTGTTGTTCTTGACATAATATCTCGTATATATTTTCATTCACTTTCTTAAATGTAATATTTTCTTTACTTAATTTCATTATAATATTAATATATTAATATAATGATATTTTTATATAATTTTATCTTTTATATAATAATTATAGAATACGTAATTCTTTAACTTTATATTAAAATTCTTACACTATATATATGATTATTTAATTATATTTTGTAAATATCTTTATGCGGATAAATTATTATTGCGTTAAGAGTATTTTAACATTTTGGAATATGATAATATGGAACATTCAATTAAAAATAAATTTATGAATGAAATTATAGAAATCTTTATAAAAGAGGTATCCAAAGAAGAGGTAAAAACAAAATTAAATACACATTTAATAGAACCAAGTTTTACATATATATTTGAAAAGTTATATCCTTATATTTTGATGACAACCATTATATTTTTCCTGATTTTCTTTATGGCATTAGTTATCCTTTATTTACTCATTCGTAAATGATTTAATGGGCACATTCATTAAATACTAAATGATTTAATGGGCACATTCATTAAATACTAAATGATTTAATGTACCTTTCCGCTCTCATAATTATAGTTTTCTTTTCTTTCTCATTTTTCTTTTTCCAGAATGCAACCTGACGACTAGAAGAATAGTTTTTTTCAAGGATATTCTGATGTGTATGAATGTAATAATAATATAAATCATTCCAAATTGTGGTCCACTCCCCTTTTTTATAATCACTCATCTTTAATATATAATTCGAAGAACACATATAAGGACGATTCATAATTTGATTTTGGCATGCATATTGAGACATACCCATTACATTTGGAATCATTACCCAATCATATGCATCAATTGTCCATTCCATGAATATTTTATATACTTCATATGGATGAATTAAACAATAGGATAAAAAGTTCCCCAAATACATTAATCTTTCAATATGATGTGCATAAGCATATTTATTTATTTTTTGAATGATTGTATCAATATGTTGTATATTTGTATCTCCATTCCATAACTTATGTCTCATGTTTTTATTTATTTTACGTGTATGATTTAAAAAATTAGAATTCCTCATCTCTTCTCCGAATAAAATATAGGATGTATAGATATAATTCCTCCATCCAATACATTGACGAATAAATCCTTCATATGAAGAAGGTGGTATTTTATTCTCATAAGGTTTAATCCATTGTATAATATCCTTTTCTGTTAATAATCCAATATTCATCATGGGACTTAATGCAGAATGAAATAAAAAAGGGTTTGAATCTTTTTGATGGACGACAGCATCTTCATATATACCAAATAATTCGAATTTATTTTTAATAAAATCAAATAACCATTCTTTCGAATCTTCAAAATCAATGGGATATACAAAATACTCTAATGAACCATAATTTGAACTAAAATGTGTTTGTGTATAATGAATCGCTTCATCAATTATCTTTTGATTTTGAATTGTTCTTTTCCATTTTTTTATATTGGGAATAGATAAATCCTTCGGTATCTTTAATCGATTGTCTTCATCAAAACTCCATTTTCCTCCCTTCGGTTCACCACCGTCCATATATATATTTAATCGTTTCCTCTGAAATTTATAAAAGGAAGAATGGTTCATCTTTTTTTTATTGGAATCATAAAATATATCTTGATTGTCATGTATTATCTTAGGGGTCATCGAAAAATGATATGAATCATATATTATAATATTTGGATATATACTCTTTATCTTACTATTTAATATATTGTCCATCGAGTCAAACATACAAATCTCTTTTGATACTAAAGAATTATAGAATTCAGTAGTACAATCCTTATAATCTATATATTTTACAGTACATTTATTCTTCTTTAAATATTCATAATATCTCTTCATAGTTGCACGATGATATGCAATTTTTAATTTATGATAAAAGAAATCTACAAAAAACCGGGGTTCTTCTATAAGATATATGGTAGAATCCTTTATTTTATTTATATCCGAATATAAATGAACTGGAAATAAAAGATGGATCCTCATATTATTTACTCTTTATTTTTATAAATTATATAAATTCATTTTATTATTTTAATCAATATAAAGATATATCAATAATGAATATTGAAAACTGTAAAATGTTATTCATGTGTAAAAAAAAATAAAAATCCAGAATAATGTTTGTTTTCATAAAAATAAGTTGTAATCATTTATTTTTATTTTTTATACTATTTTATTAAATAATATAAAAATATAGTTAAAGTAAATGTTATATAATTCTTATAAAAATTATAAATGATTTGTATATAATAAAATTAACCCTTTACACAAACATTTTATAATAATACTTAAAGAATCATACACCATGTGTACAATTTTAGATATTATTCAGGTAAAGGGTTAAATATTCATCCTTCATAAATAATATGCAAAATTAAATATTAAATTAAATATATAATATAAAAAATATATTTATATATAAAGAGATAAAACTCCTTAATATATAACTAACTAAAATATTACTTATGTGTAAATTTCCAGAGTAATATTTGTTTGATATAAATATGTTGTAATCACTTATTTATATTTTTTATATTATTTAATAAAATAATATAAAATGTATTATAAATAATTCATTACTATATAATTATACTTTTTTTTTAATCCAACTTATATATACATAAGATTCATTATTATCATTATCTTTTTTATTTATTTCTCTTAGAATAAATGCATTTGTATTACATATGCACAATTTTTCTTTTTTATTACATAAATAATCTGTTTTTTTATAAATTTCTTTATCTTTATGATATAAATAGTAATTTAACATTTCACTTACTATATTTTTTTCATTTGATTCAGAATCAAACACAAGGTTTTCAAATGGTTTATCTTCTGCAAGATTGATATTAACTATCTTATAATTCTTTCTTATTTCTAGAACTTCATTATTACTTATACAACAGTAAGTATCAGTGTATTTATTGTTTTTAAATTTATTTATAATATAACTCAATAACATATATTGCTTTTATAAAAATATTTTTAAATAAGTATAAAAATCATTTTAATTATATAAATATAAAATAATTATGGGGAATGATATTTCAACGAATAAACCAAGACAAATTATAAAAAAAAAGATTAAAAAACCGATTTCTAGAAATGAAACAAATGAAACCTACGAATATTTTTTTCCAAAAGAAAATGAAATTATATATAATCAGAATTTGTCAAATAATGTTCCCCCTCAGAAACAATTAAATCAAAGTGTATTAAATAACCCCCCTCAGAAAAGTGAAATTATATATAATCGCCAAGTAAATCAAAATAATGAAATGACCCCATATATACATACAACGAATATACAATTAAGACCTGACAATTTAGAAAATGAAATAAGTTCGTTTCAAGATAATTTAAAAAGAGAAAAAGAAGAGTTTGAGAAAGAACAAAAAAGAAGGGAAATTGAATTTGAAAGAGAACAAAATAAAAAATATGAATACTTAAAAAAGGAATTATCTAAATTTGAAAATGAATATAACCCATATCAAATTATGGGAATTGATAAAGAATCTATTTCAGAGTCTATTTTAAAAAAGAAATATAAAACATTAATTTTAAAATATCATCCAGACAAAGTTGGTGATAAATATAAGGATCAATTTCAGATAATCACACAAGCGTATCTTTATTTATTAAATGTAATAGAAAAAGAAAATGAACTAAGTGAAAAAACAAAAAAGAAAGTAAATATTGAATATTATGAAGACAAAATACATGAAATTCAAGATGAAGGTGTTGAAAATATACATGTAGATAAAGATAATTTTAATATAAATACCTTTAATAAAATATTTGAAAAATATAGACTCCCATCCGAATATGATAATGGATATAACGATTTAGATTTTAAAGAACCCAAAGAGGAAAATGTTTTATTTGGTAAAAAATTTAATCAAGAAATATTTCATTCCCATTTTGATAAATTAAAAACGAAACATAGTTCAGATATCATTGAATATCAAGAACCGAAAGAAATTTATTCATCCGGAAATTTTGGATTTCAAGAATTGGGTATAACAAATATGAATGATTTTGGTAGTATTAATTCTACACAAGGATTATCTTATACAGATTATAAAAAAGCACATCTAGATGAGAATCTTCTAATTGATGCTCAAAAAGTAAAATATAAATCATACAAAAATATGGACCATTTAGAACAAGAACGATCAAATATATCCTATCAACCGACACAAGAAGACAAAAAAAAATATGCACTACTTCAACAAAAAAAAGAAGAAGATGAAAGAATAAGATATGAATATATGTTAAAACAAGACGAAAAAATAAAAAATCAATATGAAATATTAAATAAAAAATTAATTGTACACCACTAAGTGTCTCCACCGCTAAGTGTCTCTACCGCTAAGTGTCTCCACCGTTAAGTGTCTCTACCGCTAAGTGTCTCCACCGTTGAGAACAATGGTGATTCCCCACTATTTAATAATTTTCTATACATAAATTAAATAATATTTAGATAATTCCAACATAAATCGATTATCTCTTTATCATTGGAATATTTAAAAATAGAACATTTATCATTATGTTTCATTATTGGTTTATATATTCCATTTTCCTTTAATAAAAAAAGAGTTGGTAAAAAAACTAATGGATTTTTATCATTATGAAAAGATGTTGATAAATAATACTTCGAACCATATATATCTAAATATTTTTCAATATAACATGATTTATTTTCTTTTTTATTATTCATTTTATAAATATTCTCTGTATTTTCTGATTGAACATAAAAAATAAAAATATTTACACCTAAATATTCACTAATACATCGTATTAATAATGGAATGTCTATTTCTTTACTTTTAAACATATATGCTTCTCTTAATATTTCAATCACTTTTATTTTTGGTAATTTTCTATTTTTTAAATATATTTTTTTTTCCATAAAACCAAATTCCATTTTCTGAATAAATTCCTTAATTAAAGTATCTTTTTTTGAATTTGTAATATAGACATAATCTCTCATACATATCTTAAATATGGAATGAAATAAACTCATTATTGAATTTGAATACGTCCAGTCTGTAAATATATATTCTTTATAAGGAAGAATGGATTTAAAACATGAATATAAAATTTTATCATATTTATTTATATTTATATTTTCTATTTTTTTAGGGTCTACTATAACTTCTTTCAATCTATTTTGAATGATATTTGGATCCATATTATCATTACTTTTTTTAAGTACATTGTCATTTTCATAATCTTTTAGATTGTATTCATCTTTTAGATTGTATTCATCTTTTAGATTGTATTCATCTTTTTCAAAAGAGTATAATTTATCATAATATATTTGTTCTACTCTTTTTTTCTCCGTATTTAAAAATAAATGAATATCTTGTATAGTAAGCATATATATATATGTTTAATTCATTTTATATTCATTATTATGAATAATATTATTCAATTATTAAATAATATTATTGAATATTCTGATTATAAATACACTATCATTTTTTAGGTTTTTGATTTTTTATAATTTTTTTATACTTTTTTATATTATCTTCTTCATCGCTTGAAAAATCAATTGATTGAATTAAATCATCATTTTCCTTTTTTTCCATATATTTAGTGTATTTAATGGTTTCTTTTGTGTCTTGTATCATTTTATCACATAAATTTTTTGTTTCATTCATTTTTTCTTCATGTTTTAATAACTCTTCTTTTTTTGATTTAATATAATCTAAAAAATTAAATATTTTATCAATCGTTTTTACAGAAACATTATTTAAATTAATAAAAACACCATTTATATTTTCAGTATAAGAACATCCATCTTCTTTGAAAATATTAAAAATTTCATAATATTCAATTCTGGTAAAATTTTTTATAATATCAATTAATTTCTTTTTTTTTATAATAATATTTTCCTTTTCAATAATATTTTCCTTTTCAATAATATTTTCCTTTTCAATAAATTTTTCACTGTTTATTTTATCTGAATATGTATCATAATTTTCTACTTTTTTATTTGTTTCTACATAATTTGGATCGTATTTTGGATTATAATTTGAATCATTTGAATATTGACTGTAGTCTATATAACTCATACTATTAAAAAATACTTTTATTTTTTATTTATACCGTATAGAATCCTATGAATTAATCTTCATATTTTTCATTTTCAATTTCCTCTTCATCGTTTTCAATCTCTTCAACATCTGAATCTGGAATTGAATCTTCCTCCTCTAGTTCTGAATTTTCATCCTCTTCTAATTCAATATCATCTGCGTTTAAAATTTTATTCATATTTTTAATAATAGGCGATGTTAATATATTTTCTATGTCTTCCATGTCTTCCATTTCATCTTCTGATTCCTCTGGATTTTCAGACCATTCTACGTTTTCATTTACTGTAATGTCTTCTGAATGATTATCCACATTCCATGATGATTCCACATCTTCAGTGTCATCTTCATCTAATGTTAATTTACTAGATATATACTCTTTTTTAATGAAACTTTTATATTTATCTGACCATAAACGTGCAATGACTTTAATTTCTGTACTATTCAATGAAAACTGCTTTGCAATAATTTCCACTTTTACAATGTCATTGACCCTTATATTTAATAATTCTTTTAATAAATCACCTTCATGAAACTCTCTCCCTACAATAATTGTAATTGGACCAATATATCCCAATAATCCAATTTTATTAACAAATTTTATATTTTTAATATTACAGTCTACTACATTTCCAATAGATGGATTACATATATCGGCAGTGAAATGAACAATCGTTTGTAAATATCCCGAAGATAATACATTCTTAACAACCTCTAATTTTTCATATTCAACTATATGAGTGGTATTGGGCATGACATATCCTTCATGAATACACTTTCCCTCTATTTTATCTCTTAATATATTTTCAATACTCTCTTTAATTTTATCTTTAGACTTTAAACATCTTGGTGGGATAAATAACTTATCTTTTAATAGACAATTCAAGTATAAAGTGGATACAATATTCATTATTAATATAATTATACAGATTTATTTTAAATTAATTATAACAATAACATTTTAGATTGAATAGTAATCATTTTTTATTTATCTATAATACATACTCATTTATATAGTATCATCAACTTTTTATCTGGAATTATAATGGTGAAACGTAGTCGATGCACGTAGTCGATGCACGTAGTCGATGCACGTAGTCGATGCACGTAGTCGATGCACGTAGTCGATGCACGTAGTTCACAATGTTAGATATTATTCATGTAGATATAGGATAGTTAAAAATGAAATGTCATATGATTCATTTTTAACTCTTTACCTGAATAATATTCATAATCGTGCACATGGTGTATGATTCTTTAAGTTGTATTATAAAATGTTTGCGTAAAGGGTTAAAATCATAAACAAAAGAAAGAGTTAAATAAAATTTTTATAAATACCTTGATTCCTTCTGGATTTGCCGCTATTGGTGTTTCGATGTGATTCCCATTGTCTCGGGTATGTGTTTTGTTCCTTCTGGATTTACCGCTATTGGTTACCACACGATTGACATTATCGCTGAATTCATTGAATGCATATTTAATTTTTGTTTTAAATTACGAATCAGTTCTGAGGGTGTATCTGGAGAACCAATATCAAGTATAGTAATTTCTTCTACTATTCGATTCCCGTTTACCTTCACTCCGTTAAGAACAGTATTATTTGACGACATAGGCATAGAAGGAATAACCAAGGTATAACCATCTATTGTGATACGTTTCTCAATAATATCTTTCGTCACAGCGTCATCTTTTTCTGTTGTATCCCACCATTCGATTAGTTTTTTTGTCAGATGACATTCTATTTCTTTATCTAAAGTGTTTCTATCCATGTTGTTTTTTTAATGAAGAATATGTAAAAAGTAATGTGTATTAATTTGATTTTTTTTATATCTCAATTATATCTAAATTATATCTAAATTATATCTTACTATTTTCGTTTCATTTTTTATTAATCCTTTTACAAGACACATAGGATGATAGAATGAATTATTTATTCAATTATTAGTTGGTATTCAATACGAATAATATTCAATATCGTGCAGATTGCACATGATTCTTTATTATAAATGAAACATCATGTGTTCCATTTTTAGTGTAATAAACAAAACAAAGCATTAAATAAGATTTTTATAAATACCTGATTCCTTCTGGATTTTCCACTATTGGTTAAAATTCAATTTACTATTCGATTGCCATTCGATTACCACATGATTTGATTATCACATGAACTATCGCCTGAAATCTTAGTCCTTAAATGCATATCTAAACACATATTTAGATTTTGTTTTAATTTTTCAATCAATTCTTGATATGTGTTTGTATGTAGTGGACCCATTGAAAATATAGTAATATCTTCTCCTTGGACTCGATCACCATTTACCTTTTTTGCTTTGAAAAAAGCATCCCCTCTTGTACAAGGGGTAAAAAAGACATAACCATCTAATTGAAGACCACTATTTATAGCAAGATATTCCACCACATCGTCATCTTTTTTTGTTGTTTCCCACCATTCGATTAGTTTTTTTCTCAGGTGGCATTCTAGTGTATGTTGATCCATATTGTTTTTAATAAAGAAGAAGGTGTAAAAAATTATATCTTAATTATTATATAATAATTATATATATTTCGTTTCATTTTTTTATCAATCCTTTCACATAAGATGACTGAATGAATTATGTATTCCATATATTAACTCTTTATCTGAATAATATTCATGTAAAGGATTAAATGTATATTATACTATACACAATTCTTATGTTTTCCACATTTACCACCAAATTCAGTTTTACCCACAAGTATACAATATCCATCTTTTGTCTTTAATTTTTGATTACATATACTTGGATTTGGATCTATCTTTACACACGTATTTATATGCACATTCTTATGAATCCCTTTAATATATAACTGTCCATCCATTAAAGGTAAATACCCTCCATAATTACGACATATAGGACACATTCGCTGTGTATAATAATTACCCGTTTTTATTATTTTTTTAATTTCTTTATACCAATCTGTAATGCATTCTATACAAAATATATGCCTTAATGGATCGCATTTTAATTTTACAATTTTATGATTGTCTATCTCTTCCGTACAAATATTACATATCCTTTTTTCCGTATTTGCTGTATCTGTTGTATCTGTTGTATTTTGTATATCTATTATACTTTCCATATTTGTCATACCGAGTATACTTGTATTCATTATTTATATAATTATAACATTATTTTTAAATATAATGGTATACGTTTATTATATATAGGAATAATAGTTAATGAAATTATTAACTATTATATTGAATCATTTATAATTATAATTCACTGAATATAGTGTTAAAATATGCATAAATAATAAATAATATTTAATAACCATATAAATGAAGACATTGTAAAATATTTTGTATAATGATATATATATTTTATTTTATCTATATTTGATGTCATAATAAATAAGTTTGGTTCTGTTTCAATATTATTCTGAATAGAATATAATCTTTTTTTATAAATAGAATGAACATTTGTTAAAAAGTAAAATGGAGTAGTTATTAAAAAGAAAAAAACTTTTTGATACAAAAATTTATTGGATACAATTACATGAATACATAATAAATATATGAATATTGAATATATATACTTTGATAATTTAAAAAACGCCGTTGTTTTATACTTTGTTTTATTTATAAAATGTCTAAGAGACAATCTACTAATATGAAAGCTATGAAGTGAGAAAGACATTCTCCAAAAATGATTATGACTTAAATAATAAAAAAATAGATAAAATATATAATATTGAATATATATAAAGAAAGATGGTTTTAATACCACCTTTCTAGAATGAAATAAAATATTGAATCTATCTTTATTTAATTCTAATTTGTGTATTCGAAATAAATAATAATAATAATTTTTAATTAAAAAAGATATAATCCTTTTAGAAATATATGAATGCATATATTAAGGTTTATATTATATTTTTATATACAATTGAATGATTGACAAAATAAATGAATTATATATATTTATCTTTCATCTTCCTTTTTATCATCTTTTATATATTTAACAATACAATCTTCTAATATAATTTCCTTTTTTTCTTCATTTTCCTTCAATAATTCATATGTGTGTGGATTAATTTTCCGAACAGTCCAACCATCATCTAATGCATTATAAACAAATATCATTTTTTGTAACTCTTTTGTCGAATAATTTTCATTTACGGTATTATTATTCATGTATAAAAAAATTAAATATTATTTATATTTAAAATATACGAATATTAAATAAACTTATCAGAAACTTATAATATACTCAACCATCTTTCTTCATATAATCTTTTTTGTTCTGATATAAATGTTTTTCTATTCTTATACATATTTTTAATAATAGTATATGTATCTTCTTTATTTGTACATAATTCAATAATTTTTTTTTCAAAATGACTTTCCACAAAAATAGCTTTATGAATTAGTCCTTGCGAATTATCATTTAATTTTCCATAATCACATGGAATACACCAACCATTTACATTATTTTTAATAATTTCATTATTCGGCATCCAATCTAATGTAAGGACGGGTGTATCCGTATATAAAGATTCATAAAAACCTAATCCAAGACCTTCATGTGTGCCCATATGAATAAATATATCATTTTTGTGATATATATCAACCACTTTTGAATAAGAATTATTTTCAATATGAATTATAATTTTAGAAGATGTATCTGATAAATTATTATATTCATCTAAATTGGATGGATATTCAATACCTTGAATATAAATATTCAATATCCAATTTGTAATTTTATTTTCTTTTTCTATTTTATAAAATACTTTAATAATATTATCAATATTTTTTCTGCTTATTGAATTTAGACCCCCCATACATAAAAAATGGATGGGTTTATCTGGATTAAAATGTATAGCCCAGTTTATTATCTTTTCTTTATTAAAATAAGGATGATTTAAATGAAATCCAATATATTTCGTTTTATGGGGGAAATATTCTTTTACTATTTCTAAACTTGCATAATTATTTACAAGTAATAAATCAAAATAAGAGTGTAATGGTAAATCTTCAATACGTATACATTCTAAATTTACAACTAAAATTGTTATCACATTCATTTTTTTTATCCATCGTATCAAATTAAAAATAGGAGTAAATGTTGCTTCGGGCACAATAATGGTTGAAATTTTATTGTTATATATAAAATCGGATATCTCTTCTTTCTCAATATCTTCTCTATAATGGTCTGAATAATATACATTCTTATAGTCCCATTCTTTAGAATCTGTTTGTAATCTTAAATTATCATATGTTGCATGATATGGTTTAAAACTGAAAATAAAGGGTATATATCCTAATGATTCAAATGTAATATAATAGTCTCTTGCTTGAATACCCAATCCTTGATCCGCCCATGGAACAATAATTCCTATATGTTTTGGATTGAATGTATATTTTTTTTTATCGCTTATATTTTTTTCATTCTCTATATTTTCGATTATATCTTTTAATTTTTTTTTAACAGATTCTTCACTAAATTGAATAGAAGATAATTTATTTAAAGTTATTTTTGAAAAATATAATTTTTCAATTCCCAATTTCCATTTTTCATAATCAAAATCTTTTAAAAAGTATGCATAATCTTTTAATAAATATTTTAAATTTCCATTTGAACTTGATATAATTGGAATATTTAATTTCATACCTTCATATGCAACACGACAAAATGTTTCTTCACATACGGAAGGTGTTAATAATATTTTTGTTTGACTATATATTTTACGAATATCTGTTTTCCCTTGAATAAATATACTCTTACTTTTCATAATTGATTTTTTATTTCTATTTTCTATATATTGATTTATTTTTTCAGGGGTCATAACTGTATCCTGTTCTGTATAAATAAATAAAAAGGAAACACGAATATCTACATTCTCACATAAATAGGGTATTAAATATCCCCCTTTTAAATAATGGCAATTTATCAGAACAACATACTTTTTAATATTTTTTTTAATATCTTCAGAATCATAATCATCCTTAATACTAATAGTTGGAATTACATCTAATTTTTTTTTATATAATTTGTAAATAATATCATTTACAAAATCAGATGCAACATATGTATATGCATTTTCTAAAATAAAAGAAAATTCATTTGTTGGTTTTAAATTCTTATTCATCATATTTACATTATACTGGTCCTGATCAAATTCAATGATATTCTGCCAAAAACAAAATCCTGTAAAAAAAGGAATATGTAATAAATTCGATATTTTCATATAGTATAGTCTATTTAATCCTTGATGATGAATAATAATGGGGTCTATCCTACGTATTAAATTAAATATTATATCTATTTTTTTTGGACATTGAATACATATCACATATGATAAATGAATTACCTTTACATCATTATAATAAATATTATTTATTGGATCATGAAAATATATGATATAATGTGTATAATTGTCTAATAATTTACATGTATTTAATATCCAATTTTCACCTCCCCCATATGGAGGATATGCCCATTCAACAAGTGTTACTATTTTTTTAGAGGAAGGAACTATATTTAATAATGAGTATATCTCATTATATTTATCAATTTCATTATTATTTTTAATATTTATATTTATTTTCATATTATTTTCGAGATCAACATATTTATTATTTTTAAATTTTGTATAGCGTTCTTCTGTATATTTTATATTTTCAGATTCTTCATTTTCAGATTCTTCATTTTCAGATTCGTTATTTTTAGGTTTGTCTATTTCTTCTTCTAATATATATTCAAAATCTTTTATTTTTTTATATATTTGAATTTTATTATAAATATTACTTTTATAATTTTCATTAATAATAGTATTTGGTTCATTCATTATAGTATTTGGTTCATTCATTATAGTTTTTGGTTCATTCATTATAGTTTTATTTGTTTCAATATCATATATTTTGAATAATTTATCATATAATTCTGAAATACTATTATTTTTAATCGTTTGACTTGTATTATTATTATTTTCAATAAGTTTACTTTCAATATAGGTTTTCAAATAAAAAGCGTTATTTAAATAAATATAAGTATTTTTTATTGAATCACCAAAATTAACATATAGATTCAAATCTTGATTTTTAAAATGACCAATTTTTGATATATCTTTATTTTCAAATATTTTCCCTATAGATAAATTTAATATATATGTTCCTTTTTTTTGTTCATTATCAATAAATTCATACTCTATTATTTTTGAATTAAATATATATTGATAATAAAATGTATCTATATAATAATAATTTCCATATTTAATGAATGTATCCGTTTTATTATTTAACCAATTTATAATAAAACCATTTTCAATTAATTTATAAGTCCCTTTTTCAAACTTTAAATTATGTATATCTAAGTAAAATATATCTGACCATTTCCAATGAATAAAAAAAAAGGGAATACTCATACAAATATTTAATATTATAATTATAATAATAAAACATATTTATTAAATTGTACTTTGTTCAAATGATTAAATGAATGAAATGATCGGTTTGTTCATCTAAATAATTCGATATTTTCTTCTAATAAAAGAATCCAATGATATGCCATTTTGAAATCATAATATACAACCTGATGTATTTCAGGTGCCGCATGTCCAAATGTAGATTTTCCATCCTTTGTTATATAATAACATGCTGTATGCACTTTACCATAAATGCAATTTTCACATAAACATTCATTGAGATATTGAATAAATTCTTTTGGGATTTTTGTATTTTTATTTAAATTATCTATTTTAGTTAATAGGTCTTCAACATGAAGAAGTAAATCACTATATATAATTTCATATGTCAATGATGGATCAGAAGATTCTTTTTTACACGTATCCCATAATTGTTCTTTGTTGTTATTGAGAAAATCGGTGAAATCCATTTTTAAGTATTTGTAAATAAAATAATTCAGATTTAAATTAATTGTTATTGTTATTGAATTGAATACCAATAAATTGTTATTGAATTGAATACCAATAAATTGTTATTGAATTGAATACCAATAAATTGTTATTGAATTGAATACCAATAAATTGTTATTGAATTGAATACCAAATATAAAAATAATATTTCATTTTTTTATGCCCAACTATCCAACGGTTGACTATAAGGATTATCATCCAATACTTTGACAATTACTGGATTAATACGATCCGCAAGTGGGTCATTGGGAAGAGTCTCTTTCTCTTGTGTAAGATTACACATTGACATTTGAGGTATAGAGTTATATACTTTATTGGATTGAACTCCTCTTTCTGTTAAATATGTATTTTGAATATCACCTATACGAGATGTATTGACATGTATATCATTTGGGTCCATCCCTTGACTTGGACCTGCTGCACCGGGTGTATACCCATCGTCTGTAATACTACGAATGGATTTCATAGTTGCATTATAAACATCTTCATAGGACATTGGTTTCCCATTTCTTCCATCATTACCCGCATTTCCAATATATTCTATATCCGCTGTAAATTGTCGATTTGTATTATTTGCCACTACTTCGGTTACATCATATGCACCCAATTCTGGACCCGTTGCATCCCCCGCATATTCAACGGATGTGGATTGACGATTTGTTTCTGTCGCATGGACCTCTTTAAAGATATAACCATCATCTCGGGGTTGAGTTGCAATACCCACCGCATTTTCAACCATAGTTGTTTGTCGAATCGTTTTCTTTGCAGGGTCCTCATTATGATAGATTACACTTTTTTGAGGTTGTGATGGATTCGCCTTTCTCTTCTGGTAAATTGTTGTCTGTTTCATGGTCGGTCTCATTTTATCATTGGGGTCATATACAATTCCTTTTGTTATATTCGGATTGATCATACCCTCGTGATTATTATCAATTTGAGTTTCTTTAATGGTTCTTCTTGCAATGTCATTCGGGTCATATGCAACCCCTTTAGACACAGAGGGGTAAATCATACCCTCGTGGTTATTATCAATCTGAGTTTCTTTAATGGTTCTACGAGTAATATCATTCGGGTCATATGCAATTCCCTTAGATACAGAAGGATTAATCATACCTTCATGATGATTATCAATCTGAGTTTCTTTAATGGTTCTTCTTGCAATATCATCTGGATTATGTATAACCCCCTTTGCAATATTCGATATATTCGCTGGATTTTTATTAAGAATGGTTGTCTGTCTGACTGTTTTACGAGGTAAATCTGCAGGGTCGTATACGATTGATTTCTTTATTGAACTTTGAAAGTTTCCTGTGTGTTTATTATGAATAACCTCCTGTTTTTTAGTAATTTTTACAGTTTGTCCATTTCGTGCGACACCTTTTTCCATAACCGCTTTTAAATTCATAACAGGTGTACTCTTTGAACTATTTGAACGAGTGGTATCTTTTAATTTAATATTTCTTTTACCATAATCTGAAAATACATTAAAAATACTCCATTGATCAGTGGTTGATGCATTACGAGGTCCATTATCAGTATAGGTTACTTTGTTTGAAACACGATACTTTGAACGTACATTTGCAACAGTTCCATTGGTTGGTGCAGCGGATCCTTTTCTTGTTTTTAATTCCGTTGTTTTACGATTTGTATATTTTGTTACGATACATGGTCTTTGTTCGGGAGCGATAACCTGCCCCGTTGTTGTAAAATATCTATCTGAATCTTGAATATAAAATGTATCTGGGTGATTCTTAAAAACAGTTCCAATCTTCCCCGGTTTCGCAATCTTCTGCCCTGAAACAATTCTACCATTGTATGATATTTTTGGATTTGTTTTTACACGTATCTCATCGGTTGTTTTAGGAATCGCGTAATCCAATGCATCCGCTTGTTGAAAACCTCCTGATGGATCTGCAGTATATCCTTTATTTAATCCGGGTCCAACATATACTTTTTCAATAGGTGTTTCATTGGAACGAATATTACTAACATAATAACGATCTAACATAAAACCATCTAATGAACCTTGTCCATACACATTGGTTACATTCTTTTGAGGAACAAATAAGGGAGATATTTCTTGTTTCTTTTTGTAATTGTCCTGAGTGCCCGTAAAATTTTCAAAAATTCCATGAGTCGAATATTCATCTACATTCTGCCTTACATTACTTCCAAAAAAGGGTGTCATATTATTATGAGTAAATGCACTTGGATTAATTGGATCTCCCGTAAGTGATATTCCTGCCCATCCACCTGTATTTGGAAAAGACGGATTATCCTTTGATAAATTGACAACCTCTTCTTTTTTAGGAAATGTCTCATCAATTAATGCATTCTCATAGGTTTGATACATATTGAATTCAACGGGAAGCTTCTTTTCATTATAATCCACCTTATTGTATATAATGGGTAATGTTGGACCAGGTGTAACAACATTTGTATCCTGTGGATATAATGACTTTTGAAATAATACATTTGCTTGTTTTTGTTCTCCTTGAAAAATATTATATGCCCTTTTCGATGTATATACTGTTTCTCCACTCGGTTTCTGACTTTGAGGAATAACCTTTAACACTTTCTTTTTACCATTATCCTTATTGTCCGAATTTCTTAACCAGTATGCAAGTCCTAACACACCTCCTGATATTAAATATTCCATACTATAATATAATAATATTTATATTTTTATAAATAATTCTACTTATTTACTATATTTAACCCTTTATAAATAAAACCAAATAAATCGAATGAACTTAAGACTTATACAATAGTATTATAAAAATAAAAGAATAAGTGATATAAATAAGCAATTTGTTATATCAGATAATCGATTCCATCCCCATGATTACTCCAAATTATCATCTTATCTTTACATCTTCCATGTTTATGATTCCATCTATATATGGATATTATAAAAATCAATATAATCTAAGTATTGTATCCATGCTTACATCATTATGTAGTATTAATTATTGGATATCTCCAATAAATAGTTGGAGACTCACATTAGATAAGAATGTGGCGACTATTTCTGGAATCATTTACTTTTTCTATGGAAACAATAATATAAAAAATAAAAATATAAAAAGACTTGCATTTTTGAATGGTTATTTAATAATTGCATTTTATGGATTTTCTAAAATACTATATTATAAGGGTTCTAATTATTGGTTATGTTCACATATGATATTTCATTTCTTTACAACTACTGGAAAACTACTTGTTATACATTATTCTGTTTAAGAATCATTATTCTGTTTAAGAATCATTATTCTGTTTAAGAATCATTATTCTGATTAAGAATCATTATTCTGTTTAAGAATCATTATTCTGATTAAGAATGCACCGATTCATATTCGAATAAAAAAATGAAATTTATAAGTATCTAAATGTATATATTTATAATCATTCAAATGATTATTCATAAGTTTGACGAATTAAAAAATCCATTATATAAATTTTGGAATGACAATGGATATAGAAATACATCCTTTCGTTCTCAAATTAATGTTGTATGTAATGAAAAAAAGAGAATCACTGAGTTTACCGTCCCCATTCAAGATATGTTATTACATGCAATACGTAATTATTCAAATTTAGAAGTGATTCTATCATTTCACTCTTTGAAAGAGAATGCAATGAATTATTATCAAGAATATTTATCAAAAGATTACCTATTATGGGGATTAAAAAGAATGAATTTTAAAACAGATGATGAAGATGTAAAAAGTGAAATGATTCACAAATTATTATATCAACTTTTATTTGAAAGAAATAAATCTAAAAAATATATAAGAGAACACTATTCATGGAATGAAAATTCAATGGAAGATAAGAATATATTTGTATATTTTTTATGCAAAAAAAATTTAAATATTGATTATTGGAGTGATTCTTCAAATCGAATATTCTCTCCTCAATCAAAAGAAGAAAGAGATATTGCAACAACAATCGTATTCAATGATGAATCATGGAATATGATTAAACTTCAAAATTTCGACTTTTTTACTATATTGGATATGAATGAATCTAAAGAAAAATTTAGTGTATTCCGTAATTGGTTAATTCGAAATATTCCAATGGATAAACAATCCTCTTTTATGTTATATAGTTCTGTTATTTTTTACATTCTAGGTCATCGAAATATGAATGATATTGATTTATATATCCATTCTTTTAAAGATGGTAATGAAAAAAAGGATGAAATAGAAACAGAAAGTGAAGATTCCGCTGTTCAACAAACAAAAGAAATAAATATAATGGAAGAGATTGTAAAAGAAACACTTACATTTCCATTTATGGATTATAGTATGAAGAATACAGAAAAGTGGCCGAAATATTGGGATACATGGTTAGATGAATGGGCGAGATTATGTGGAGCGAGATATTTCGAAGAGATATTATGCAATGCGAATTATCATTTCTATTTTTTAGGAGTCAAAATTATATCATTAGATTGTGATATCAAGAGAAGAATATATCGTAATCGTCCTCGTGCAATTGCGGATTTAATATCACTTCGTAAAAGATATGGATTATCCATATCTATACCAAGAATTCCAAGTGAAACATTTGAATATATGGATGTATCGGATAAAAGTTCGGAAGAGATCGCTGTTTTATTAAAAGAAGGTGGAAAATATAATCATCTATCAAAAGAAATTATTTCTACAAAAAAGATTGATGAAAGTAATTTCTTAAGAACCGTTCAATGGGCATTAAAAGAAAGATATCGTATGACATTTACAATGGATGAAATACTTCATGAATTAAATATGAATTCTTCTAGAAGAAAAGAAACAAGTGAACTAAAAATGGAAAATTTAATAATAAATAATAATTCGAAAACATTTGAAATTAAAAAAGAATTAGAAGTATCATTGAAGTCAGTTTCCAATTCAGTTTCGAATTCAGTTTCGAATTCAGTTCCAGATTCCATTCCAAAAAGAATTAAAAAAACAATGATTCAAAAGAATCCATTGATTTCATTAAATCCAAATGTAAAAGAAGATTCAAATAATTCAAATACAAAAAAAATTCGAATTAAAAAGAAAACATAAATTTATATAACAAAATAAATCATATACTTAAAAAAGAATTTTATAATTTATATATGAACTTTCTATTAGAAATAGAACATTGTAGTTATTATGATACTTTATCCATCCAAAAAATAAAAAAGAATAATAATTTATTATTTAAATTGCAACATTTATATTTAAGTCAGGAAAAAGAGAAAATAGATTCATTGGAAAATACAAAATATTGGGACAAAATGAAAAAAATAGGTAATCCCTATGAATTAATTTATACATCATGTCATAAGAATAAAAAGAATGATAGTATTAGTCAGTATGTACCCATAAGTCGCTCTTATTTTAAATTATGGGAGATATTTAATATTTTTCCTTTTTTTGAAAAATTTTCGGAACATGAAAAATTATACTGTTCACATCTTGCAGAAGGTCCAGGTGGATTTATGGAAGCAACTTATAATTATTGTAAAATATTAAAAAAGAATAATAATAAATATTATGGTATAACATTAAAACCAATATGTGAATCCATACCAGATTGGAATAAAATGAAAAATATATTTGGGAATAATACAAATATTCATATAGAATATGGGAATTTATATAATACAGAAGATATATCTAAATATATGAAACAGTTTGAAAATAATAATAAAGCACATTTTATTACTTCAGATGGTGGTTTTGATTATTCAAATAATTTTAATGGACAAGAAATTGATTCATGTCAAATTATCTTTTCTGAAATAGTGATTGCATTACATACTCTTCGAAAAGATGGTTGTTTTGTTTGTAAAGTATTTGATTTATTTAGTATTACCATGATTCAACTAATATATATATTATCACAATATTTTGAAAATGTTTATTTATATAAACCGGAAACAAGTCGACCAGCAAATTCGGAGAAATATCTAGTATGTATGTATTTTAAAGATAATGTTTCTTCTACAATGAAAGAAGATTTAGTAAAGACCGTTGATTTATGGATGAATTTGAAAGAAGATGATTCCATTCTTTTTTCAAATATAAAAATTCCAAACTCTTTTATTCATAAAATATATGAATATAATAATAAATATATAGAAAATCAGATTCACTATTTAAATAATACACTTGAATTAACAAAACGAAAAATAGTCAAAGAAGAATATAATAAAATTATAAAAAAACAGGTTTTGAATGCTACAGAATGGTGTAAAAAGAATAACATTGCAATTAATTCAAAAAGTTTCTATTTAACATTATAATATCATTAAGCATTTTTATTTTCAATAAATGAATCGACCCCTTTTTCTTTATCTAAATCTGTAATTGTTTCTTTTACAAATTCTCTAAAATATTTATTTCCAATTTGAACACTCGCATCATTTTCAGTTATTTCTTCTTTCTCAATCTTTTCCTTATAGGATAACATTTCAGAAAATCGATAATAAGGAAATGTAGTTGGATTCTCTACAATACAAAAGAAAAGACTTGGATATTTTGAGTGCATTGTTGTAAATTCCGTCATACATAATTGTTTATAACTATCTATATCATCACGTCGTTTGATTAAATTTTCTCTCTTTGAACAGAATTTTAACAATTGATCAACCTGTTTTTTAATTTCAGTTGATGTTTCCATATATATCTACATAATATATATATTTTTAAATTAAAATTATAGTTATTATAATATAAATCAATAATATAAATCAATAATATAAATTAAAAATTAATTTTATTGATTAAATATATGAGTTTAACTATATGTATTTTATTGATTCTTGCATTACTGTGTAAGATTGTGATATTTGTATTTTTTTATACATTTTATAAAAAAAAGAATATTGAGCATTTTGAAGAGATGATTCATGTAGAGATAGAAGATAAATATGATATGGAATTTGTTGAATTATATGATATTATCTATAATGATTTCCAGGATATAGATTACGATTATAAATTAGTAAAAACAAAAACATTAGATACCTATAGTTCTCCTATTAAAATCGCCGTTTTAGGATGCGGTGTTGGTAAAGTTTGTAAAAAAATAAAGGAGAATTATAAAGATGTCCATGGTGTAGATATATCAGAAAATATGTTAAGGAAAGCACAATTGAATACTCCAAATATTAAATATATACATGGAGACATAAGAGATTCCAAATTATACTCTCCGAATTCTTTATCTCATATATGGATAGATGAAAGAACATTATATTCTCATCCCATGATAGAAAAAGAGAAAATAATGTCGAACTGCTATCAATGGTTAAAAGAAGATGGATATATAATGGTTTCATTATATCATCCAGACAAATTACAACTTGCAGCAAGATATTACTCTTCCAATTATATTGATTCAGAAAAGAATTTACATGGATTTACTTATTTAAATTACTTTAGTCATGATTGTTATTATATTCCTCAGAATATAGATAATTCACACCTTCATTATTATTATGATAAAATTACATTAGATACAGGTAATACAAGAATTGTAAAGAGTTCTTTTTATATAGAACCGATTGAAGATATATATGATATGATTTTTACAAAAGGGTTTGAAACGGTTCATATAGAACCCGTTCATTTACAAATTGTAGGAGGATACGATTTTGTAATTTTAAAAAAGAGAAAATTAACCACTACTGTAGAACAATTAGAAAGATTAATTTAAAAATATTGATTATTATATATGGACCAATATTTAAGTCAAATTATAGGTATGAATCCAACTGGGCAGTTAGATTACAGCGGAACATTTACGATGAATGGACCAAATGAAATTCATGCAACAAGTGATACAATTGCAAAAGAGAATTTAATTAAAAAACAAAATGGAGAATTTATTTGTAATGAACCGTTTAAAAATGAGGATTCATCTATTTATCCAAAAATAATGATATTTTTATGGATTTTATTTTTAATTATATTATTATATATAATTTATTATATTTTATCAAAAAAAAAATATTGAGATAATATATAAATGGGATATCTTGTAAATGGAGGAGTGAAACCAATTAAAAAAAGAGAGATTAAAGTTCCTAAAAAGGGAGCTAAAAAAGTTGCTAAGAAGGGAGTTAAGAAAGTTGCTAAGAAGAGAGTTAAATCAAAAAGTGGAGGAAGAGGTGGTCCGTTCTGGACAAGGGGAGGAAAGAAAGAATACACTGATGAAGATTTTAGTAAAGATCTTAGGCAACTAGAAGAAATGATTGAAAACTATTCTGGAGGAATGCAAGATATGGATATGGATATGCAGGATATGGATTCAAGTGATAAAGATGTTGTTGGAGTAAATGACGTTTATAATAACAATATTGCATCAAATGCTGGAATGTTTGGTGGTAAGAAACCTAAATCTAAGAAAGTAAAGAAAGACAAAAAAATGAAGAAAGAAAAGAAAGAGAAGAAAGAGAAACCCTCCGAAAGACATTTTAGAGTCATTTCTATAGATGGAAAAGAAGTTAGTTTTGGTACGATTACTTCAAGATCACCATTGAATGCTGCTAAAAAGTGTCTTCGTTCAATTGCTGCATACAAGGGATTAACCGGATCCGCAAAGTTAAACATGAAGGATGTTGTCTTTGAAATTAGAGAGATTACAAACAGATCATATAAAGATTTTGGACCTTATATTGGAAAGTATAAGAAATACACACCAGAGGAACTAAAGAAAGCCGTTACTGCAGGTGGAAAAGTCAAACATACTATGAAATCTGTTGTTAAACTTTATAAAGGACATTCTAAGAGTGCAATGAAAGGAGGAAAATGAAATCTAGGTTTTTTATAACTTATTTCTAATAAATAATTTAAACTAAAGAATAATATATTCACTTTATATAGAATGATTTAATAAAAAAGAATAATTTTTTTTATAAATGAAATATATAAAAATATATTCTATAATACTATATGACATATAGTATTGTAGATTTTCCAGAAGATAATATGAATTATGGAAACTTTAAAGCGGATAAACCAAAGAATGCCGCAAATAAAGCGTTTGATTATTTATCAAAAATATCCAATTTACAAAGTAAATTTGGTGTATATATTGTTTTTACTATTATAGATAATGATACAAAGAAAGAATATGATTATATCGGTTCTCGTGTTAAATTAGAAAATCCAATTACAGATTATCATAATGGAGAAAAAGTAAAATATTATTATAAGAATGTTATTGGTAGATATCTAAATGAATTAAATAAAATAAATTCGAATTTGAATTCTAAATAGTGGGTATCATTCTATTGTATTCTAAATTAAATAAAGTATCATTCAAACAAATTAAAATGAAGATAAATAATGTTTCCTACAAACCGCTTCATAATATTCATTTGAACCGACTCTTATATTTGAATCTTCCTCTGTAAATAATCTTTTTGTAAAACTCGCAATGGTTCCATCCTGACATCTTTTACATAGTGCATGAATCTTTGTCACCTTTTCCGCATGAGGTATTAATCTTAATACATCACCAAAGGGTTCTCTTTTATAATCTCCATCTAATCCTGCAGCAATTACATGCTTCCCTAAATCACACCATTTTATTATATTTTCATAAGCATCCTTAAAAAACTGAAGTTCTTCTATAACAATAATATCCGTTTTACTAAAATCTTCGGTTTCATCAAAATTTGTTAAATGTTCTAATAAAATACAATTGTCAATCTTATCACAATCATGTGTTGTTAATTGATTACTGTTATATCTTTGATTCCATATATGATTAATAATAATAATATTTTTTCCAATGGTTTTAAATCTACGAATTCTCTTTATTAATGATGTACTCTTTCCTGCAAACATCGGTCCTATTATAATTTCTAACGACATATATAAAATATATATTCTATATTTTATATCATTCATTCTTTTAGTTATTTATTTAATTAGATATAAAATATACTATTTATTTATACAATTTACATCTTAATGTTATTTATTTGAATCGTTATTATTAAATATAAAATTATTATTTTTAAAATAAGTAAATATTCATACATATATGTTGTATAAATATTAATAAATATTTTCCCGTTTTTATCATTCGAATTGTTTTTTGATAAAGATAATGATTTATTATTTATTTTATCTATATCATTCGCTAACACATCGTATAATTTATGTCCGAGTAGACCATGTTTTATACTGTTATTTTTATTTCTTGTATGTTGATATATTTTATTTTTTTTTAAAATAAATAAATATTTTTTAATTTCATGAATATGTTTATTTACCTCTTTTTCAAAATAACGATATAATATTTTTCCATAATTATCTTCTTCTGTATTTGTATACTTGTTTTTAATATCTTCAAAAAAATACCTCATTTTATCGTAAAATGCATTATTCCTTTCATTACGAATATAGGATTCTATATCTTTAATCATTTGTATATCATTATTAGTAGTATTACTATTATTTTTCAAATAATCGAATAAATCAGTATATAATTTATCTGAACGAATATCAGTATAAAACATATTAATATCTTTTTTATTATAATTAATTAAAAATGTAATATATGATATCAAACTATTATTAATATTATCAATATATTTTTTAAATTCTTCATATATTTGTTTAGGAACAAATGAATATAATTCTATATATTTTTTAAAATCACTTTCTAATTCATCTAATGTATTTATTTTCTCATTCAGTGTATCTCTTTCACGAATTATTTCATTCATATTAAGTCTAAAAAGTCGTAATTGATTTATTCTTTCTTTATTCATTTTTAAGAATAATTCATTCTTTCCTTTTAAAGATGCTTCTTCATTTCTAATTTTTTCTTCAAGTGTATCAATTGATGCTATTATGGCTTTTGCAATTTCATGTTCTTTTCTTTCTATTTCTTTTTCTTTAATTAATTTTTCATATTTCGATTTATTAGCTGCTGGTATAGGTGGTGAAGTTGAAGATAAACTATTTTTAAAATCCTTTATATTTTGTGTTATTTTATCTATTATTTTATTACAACTATTTTTATTTCGAACCTTAACATTTTTCTTTTGGGATAATTCTCCTTCTTTTATTTTCTTTTCTTCTTTTAATCCCTTAATATTTCTTTCAATCAAATCAATCTCTTCTTTTATATTTTTTATATCATTATCAATATATTCTAATTCAATCTTATTCCGATTTAATTTTGTTTGACTTTTTTCTTTTTCTTCCATTTTATTTAATTCTTTTATTCGTTTTTCATATTTTTTTTTATTACTATTAATCTCATTTATTTTTATTTGTTTATTATTTATATCATTATTCATTAATAATTCATAAAATTGTTTTAATGCATTCTTATATGCTTCTTCTAATTCTTCAAAAAAATCATCCATCTCAATACTATCTTTTATAAATTCACTGTCATTTACATATTTATAAATAATTTTTATGACATATAATATGTATATATATATAGGTATTTCATATAAGTATTTATTTAACACCTTATATTCTTTATTAAGTTCTTCAATTAAAGAATCAAATAATTCATTTATAGTGTTTATTTTTTTATTATTATATCTTTCAATTATATTTTTATTTATTTTTTTAATTGTATCTTTGTATGTTTCTTTATAAATAATATTTTGTTTATTTATCTCTTCAAATCTATTTATAATATCTTTAAATATACGATTACTATTATTACCACCACCCTTTAACAATCTTTCTATTTTTCCTCCTCTATAAAAAGCAGTAGAGGGGGATGGAGAGGATGATAACATTCCTCTATAGTTATCTAATTCTCTTATTTCATTATCTATTATAGCTTCAAAACCAGTAGCATATCTAGGTGGAGTTGGAGTAGATGCTCCATAAACACCAGCACTAGTAGGACTAGTAGTACTTGTAGTTGAAACAGCTGTTGGAGGACCACTTGCAGTAAGACCACTTGCAGTAAGACCACTTGTAGTTGAAACAGCTGTTAGAGGACCACTTATAGGAGGACCACTTCCAGTAGAAACACTTGTTGTAGAAGAACTACTTGGAGGAGGACCACTTACAGGAGGACCACTTACAGGAGGACCACTTCCAGTAGAAACACTTGTTGTAGAAGAACTACTTGGAGGAGGACCACTTACAGGAGGACCACTTCCAGTAGAACCACTTCCAGAAGAACTACTTTTATAAAAAGTTTTAGGAAGACGACTAAGAAAACTAATTGCAGAAGAACTACTTGTAGGAACACTTATAGGAAGACTACTTGTAGAAGAACTACTTGTAGGAACACTTCTAGGAAGACTACTTGTATAAGGACTACTTACAGAAGAACTCTTTTTAGTAAGAGTTGTAGAGGTACTCTTCGAAGAAGTATGTTTTCGAAGTGGAGTAAAAGAAAAAACAATAGGGGAACTACCAGAGGAACTACCAGAGGAACTACCAGAGGAACTACCAGAGGAACTACCAGAGGAACTACCAGGAGAACTCATACTGGAGGAATTATTCGGTTTAAAATTTATAATATATTCTTCAATTTTTTCTATAGATGTATCTTCATCTATTATTTGTGTATTTATACTATACAAATTTAAAATAATAAAATATTTAATAATTAAATTATATTCCTCTTGTATAAAAGGTAAATACTTTTTATATAAATCATAATCTAGTTCTTTGAATGTATATAAATCTATAATTATACTTGAATAGGATAATTTTTTATTATCTTTAGAAGATGTTATCTTTTTAATACTATCAGATAGACCATTAATACTACTTATTTTTTGAAAATATTTATCAATATTCTCTTTTGATTTTTTTAAATTCATAAGAGTCGGATGAATTATATCTTTGATTAAAGATTGGTCTTCCACAAACCTTAAACTTCTTTGATTTATATTTTGAATTGTATTTTTGGAGAATTCAATAACAGTATCTAGAATATCACCTTTCTTTTTAATATACTGTTCTACATCTAATTTCACCTCTTCTTTATTTATACTTAATATTTTTTGATGAATTAATACATTTACATTTTTTATAAATGGAGACTTTTCATAAAAATAAATTTTATTAAATTTATACTCCATTAAAATCGTCTTGAATATCTTTCTATTTTGATATTCATAATAATAATCTTTAAAAATTTTACAAAATTTGAAATAGTAAATAGAATATAAATATATATATACAATCTTCTCCTTATCTTTTAATGATAATGGAATATTTATATTCAAATTAAAATCATTTACCAATCTTTTTATTTTATCTTTATAATTACTAATAAAAATAAGTGAATTATTCTTCATATTTTTTTCTAACAAAGAAGAATTATTAAATAAATCAGATGACATACTATAAAAATAGAAATTAATTTGAATAATTTATTATATTATTAATAGATGAATAATCTAAATAAAAATCTTTCCTTTTGTATTGTATAGGTTGTTCTATAAGGGATTGTGTAGGATGTTCTGTAGATTCAATCGGACAGTCATTTGATTGTTTTGGGTATGTTTTAGATTTTGTTCTATAATATACAATAAAAAAGAAAAATATGAAAATAATTAAAAAACACCATCCATACCTTACTATAAAAGGCACCATACTTTAGAATAGGATATTTTTTACCCAATTCTACTTACTATTTATTTCATTGATAAAAAATATTATTTTTTAGATAATATTGTAAATAAATACATTATATAAAAATATAAAAATTGATAAAAAATAATCATAAACTTTTTAATTTAAAAATATATAAAGTAAAAGATATAGATATGAACATAGATACATTCGTAAATCAGTATAAAGTATGTAAGGGGAAAGAGCATAATATTACCTCCATGGCAGGAGGATGTTATTATATACCAAATGATAAGATAGATGAATTTTACCATTATTTACAAGAAGCAGTATTTGACCAAAGACCAATACATTTTACAGAAAAACATTGTGCATTTGGACCTTTATTGGTAGATATTGATTTTAAATATAAAATAGAGATTACAGAGAGAGTTCATAATAAAGAACATATAAGGAAAATTGTTTCATTATATGTAAATGAGATATGTGATTTATTTGAAATTGAGAATACTGATGAAAGATTAACATCTTATGTATTTGAAAGAAATAATATATATGAATCGAATGGGATAAAGAAAGATGGTATTCATATAATATTTCCTCATATAGTAAGTTATCCAATGGAACAATTTTATATAAGAGAGAATATTTTAAAAAAAATAGGAAGTATATTATCTGATTTACCCATCACCAATCAAATTCATGATGTAGTAGACCGTTCAATTATTGAATCAAATAATTGGTTATTATTTGGTTGTTCAAAACCGAAATTAGAACCCTACAATTTAACACATTGCTTTAGAGGAAATATGGATACTATTTCATTAGAAGAGTGTTCATCAATGTTTCACAATAAAGATATAAATCCAGCGAAATTCTTTTCTATTCGTGATAAAGTAGAAGAAGATTTAACTCCTGTACGTCATGAGAAGATAGATATATTAGAGACGAAAAAGAAGAATCTTCCAAAAAAGAAGATTATCCGTAGTAAAAATATATCAATAACAGAAGACGATATAGAAGAGATTCAAGAACTAGTATCTATATTAAATAATGATAGAATGGAGAGTTATGAATCATGGGTCCAATTAGGTTGGACACTCCATAATATAGATCCATCATGTAATAAATTACTTGATATATGGATTGAAAAAAGTTCAGTCTCTTCAAAATATAAAGATGGAGAATGTGAAAGAATATGGGAAAACAGTCGTAATGAAGGTTTTACTATAGGAACATTAAAATATTGGGCAAGTATAGACAATCCAGAAAAATATCAAGAAATAAAAGAAAAGAGAATCATTCATTATATTGAAGATAAAAACACAAATACGAATTATTTTATTGCAACGGTTTTACATCGTATGTTTCATGATAAATATAAATATTCAGGAGGGGAATGGTACATGTTTGATAATCATATATGGGTTTCACAAACACAGAAGGAAGGATTTTGTCTTCGAGAGAAAATATCAACCGATTTATATAAAGTTTATATGAAAATACTATCACGTAGTAATCAGTTTTACTCAAGTATAGAAGGGATATCTGAAGAAGAAAAGGACGAACAAAAAGATAAGGGAAAACAGATCTTACAGATTATTCATAATTTACAGACAACCTCTTTTAAAGATAATATCATGAAAGAATGTAAAGAATTATTTCGAGATGATAAATTTATTAATAAGTTAGATTGTAAACCTTATTTACTTGCTTTTTCAAATGGGATCTATGATTTAAAATTAGGTCAATTGAGAAAAGGTATTCCGGATGATATGATATCTATGAGTACAAATATAGAAAAAATAGATTTTGATGAATCTGATGAAAATTGGTCCTCCTTACATCAATTTTTGAGAACAATCTTTTATGAAAAAGACATGTATGATTATTTTATGACATATCTAGCATCATGTTTACAAGGACATAATGCAGAAGAGAAGTTTAGAATATGGACAGGATGTGGTTCAAATGGAAAATCGAAAATATTAGAACTTTTTGTTTATTGTTTAGATACATATGCAATCAAATTTCCTATCACATTATTAACTGGCAAGAGAGCGGCATCCAATGCTTCTACTCCAGAAATCGCACAATCCAAAGGAAAACGATTTGGATATTTAGAAGAACCTGGAGATGGAGAAAAAATGAATGTTGGATTATTAAAAGAATTCACGGGAGGAGATAAAATTAAGGCAAGAGGACTTTTTAAAGAACCTGTTGAATTTAAACCTCAGTTTAAACTTGCACTTTTGTGCAATGAAATACCATCATTCCCTCCATATGATACTGGAACAACTCGAAGAATGGAAATTATTGAATTTAAAAGTAAATTTTGTGAAAATCCAAAAGAAATCAATGAATTTCCTATAGATAGACATTTATCTGAAAAGATGAAAGAATGGAAAGAGTTATTTATGGCTTATTTATTAGATGTATATTATGTAAAATATAATATAAATGGAATGCTTGTTCCTCAGGAGGTTATTCAATTTACTCAAGATTTCCAGAAACAATGTGATATCTATACTGAATTCTTTTATGATATTGTTGAAGATACTAAAAATATGAATGATACATTATTATTAAGTGATTTATATGATGAATTTAAAATGTGGTATGAAGATGCTTTTTCAAGTACGAAATATCCAAATAAATCAGAATTTAAAAAATATTTAAAAAAGAAGTATACAGACAAACGTATCTCATCTAGTTCAAAAGAAATAAAAGGATTTCGTATGAAGAATAAATATAGTAATACTACGAATAGTATTTTAGAGGATAAAGTTCTTGAAGAATCATTCTTTGGAAATAATCATAATGATAAAATAATTCATGAAATATTAAATAATTCAACGAATGAAGAGGTTATTGATATAGTTATTGAACCCCATGAGGAAACATGTGAGGAAACTATATTCGACAGTAATATGGAGTCTGATGCAAATTCAAAAACATATGGCAATGGATATTAATTCTATTCTTCATTCAAGAATCCTTCATTATTAAGGAATACATTGAATAAACATTCATTAACGGTTCAATAACCATTGAATAAGAAAAATATTATGAATAATAATATTCATAATATTCATAATCTTATAAACGAATAATATAAAGGGGTAAATAAAATATATAAATTATTTTTTCTTTTTAGATTTAATTGAATTCATTTGATGTAATGGTTTTGATTTTATTATAATTTCTTTAATATTTTTGTCTATTGTAGACTCATTATTTAAAATATCTTCATCTTTATTATTATCATCAATCCATCTATTTTTTCGAATGATTTGTTTTTCTATATTTTTATTTATAATCTCCTTTTCTACTTGAACAAGAGGAGTATCGCTGTCCTTTTCTACTTGAACAAGAGGAGTATTATTATTCGTATCCTTTTCTACTTGAACAAGTGGAGTATCCTTATCCTTTTCTACTTGAACAGAAGGAGTATCATTATTCGTATCCTTTTCTACTTGAACAGGAGGAGTATCCTTATCCTCCTTTGATATAGAATTCTGTTTTTTATTTTTATTTTTTCGATTTGGTTTATTATTTTCGATGATTAAATTTCCTTCAACATCCTTACAATACTGATTATTTAAATAAGATGTTATTATATTATATACTTGGATACTTTTATTTATTCTTTTTTGAATAAATTCATGTTGTATTATTTTTTTACCAAGAATATAAGTATCTCCTATAAATGAACAACATATAAAAGCAACAAAAAAAGATTGAGCAAGATGATTTATTATTTTTTCTTGGTATTCATTTGATACTTCTATAATTGTGGAATTCATATTTACTAATAAATAAATATATTTTTATATTTACAGTCATGCGTATTTTTAAGTATAATTTTATTTATTTATTCTTTTTTGAATAAAACCCATTGACCATTATATAATAAAATATTATCATTAATTATTTGAGAACTATTTATTAAAGTATGAATTTTATTTAAATTTTCATAATCCGTTTTATCTTTTATTATATTTGAGAATTTAATTACATCTTCTCTTACTCCATCCCATGTCCAATCATCTCCAAATAATATACTATTATGAACTAAACAGTTCCAACATAAAGATAATTCAATAAATGTTTCATCTTTTTCATGTGCAGAATCTAAATATATATAATTCGGCAAGGAAGTAATTCTATTTTGATTAAATAATCTTTGTAATAATTTTATTCCTACACTCGTTGTAGCATTTATAGGAAATATTTTATCTTCAAAACCACTATATTTACAATTCGCTAGAAATCTTTTATAAATTGTTGGAATTCCATTTTCTAATCTTAAAAATTTCCAACTGTCATTTCTTTCCCAGTCCCACATATTAACATCTCCAGTAAATGGATCAATACATATTATTTCAGTAGATTTATTATTCTTTTGTAATGTTTCTGCCATTCGAATCGCTGAACCACCTAACATACTCCCACATTCAACAATATATATTGGTTCAATGTTTGTAAATAATATTTCTAATAGGTCATATAAAATATTTGTATGTGGATAACCATTATCAATATATTTTTCTTCACACGATTGATATGGAGAAACATTCGAATATAAATTATTTAATAATTCACTAATTATCATTTATATATTATATAAATATTATATATTATATAAATATACCTCATAAAATATACCTCATAAAATATACCTCATAAAATATACTTCATAAAATATACTTCATAAAAGAATTAAAATCCCCTACAATTTGAACCATCCTCATCTAATTTTGGTGTTATCTTATCAGAACAACAACCATACATTCTACAAGGTGATATACACTCATTTTTTTTAGAAGTTCTAAAATATATATTATATATTATAAATAAAAGAATTAAAAATAAAAAAAGTATAAAAAATATTAATCCAATTGTATTCATATAATTATATATATATAAATTATATGAAGAAGAATAATTATATGAAAGAGAACAATGGTTATTTTTTACTCACTATTCTTATACTTTTTATTATTATATTCTTAATTTATTTATATAAAAATAAGTATGTCGAGGTTGAAAATTTTATACCCTACACATATGGACCCTATAATTATATGACAACTGGTGTTGATCCATTAACCTTTTATCAATATCCAATTTATAGAAAACCATATATGTATCCTTACCAATTTTATCAATCATATCCATCGCCTCATATGACTTATTATGAAACCAATATTTAATTCGAAATAAATCTAAATGGACTTAATAAAATCCCATCCTAATATTTCACATATTTTTTTCCATATCATATCCGTTTGATGTAATTTTTCTCTATCTTTTAATAAAGGAAAATAAATTTTATATTCGTCTAATCCTAACAATTCAACAAATTTATGTAAAACATATGAATAATTTAAAAAATTCTTACGAGATTTTGGACACACTTCCATAAAAGGACCCTGAATTTCCTTAAACATAAATCTCAATTTTTCTTCCAAATCTTTACTCATACATGGAGGAGGAACTCCATTGATCTGATATAATATATGAGCAGCATGGTCATAGTATTTATTCATCTTAATCTTTTTTAAATATTGACGAATTTTTCGAGTGTCTAACTTTTCTAAATTAATAATTCTCTCCTTTTTAATTTCTAATAATATATTATCATACACCTCCTGAGGTATCTCCGTTGTCTCCTTTGCCTGAAACTGTGCGAGCCACTCATTATAGTGATTTATTCTTTTATATGTAAAATATGATATTTCATTTGCACTTTCCTTATAATTTGGTTTATCACTTTCAATTAAAATATTCTCTAATAAACCACATTGATGACATATCTGATATCCATCAGATGAATACAATATCATTTCAACATTACAATTTGAACATTTATAAATATTCTCATCAATTTTAATCTTAGTATTTTTTTCAGGTTCAATTTTCTGAATATATTCATCAAATATATTCTTCTTCTTAAACGTAGATTCCTCCTTTACAAAATCACTTATTTTTAATGTTGTATACTTATTCGAATTTTCATTTCCACCTAATTTATCCATACTTGGTTCATCTATTCTTGTTGTTTCTCTATTTGTTTCTCTATTTGTTTCTCTATTTGTTTCTCTATTTGTTTCTCTATCTTGAAAAAATGTAAGAACGCTTTTATAGCCATTCTCCTTTCTCTCATTTTCACTATCATTCTTTTTTATTTCTTGTGAATATTCCATATCCATCTCTTTATTTTCCTTAGAACTTTCCATATTCTCATAATATTGATGTAATAATGTTCCCACATTCAAGTAATAATCATTTAACTTTTTATTGTTCATTATCATTTCTATTTCCTCCTCAATTTCTCTTATTTTATTTTTTAAATCTTCCTTATAACTTAAATACTCTAATTGATTTTTTCGTTCTGGATTCTTTTTTTTATACTCAAGTATAAGATTATTTAATTTATTTTCTAATTCAGGAATTGAATTTTTCTGTTTTTTAAAGTTTAAAATCATCTCATTATGTTTTGCATCTACCGTTATGTTATTCTGATTGGGTAAAACCTTATGAGATGATTTAGTAATTGATTTCAATCGTGAAACCATTTTAAATACATATATATATTATCTCTTTATATTATGACTTGTTATAAAAGTTCTTATCGCTTGTCTATCTATTTTTATATTTTTCATATACTATTTTTATATTTTTCATATACTATTTTTAATTTTTAGATTATTAATTTTTATATTATGTATATAAATTATATAAACCGTTTATGTATATCTATTTTTTTCATAATATATTATATAATAAATTTATTGTAGTAATTCATATATTATTATAATTTTATTGTATGTAAAAATAAATATACAATTTTGATAATTTCAAAATTCAAAAACTAAGGAATATACTGATATAAACCAATATATACCGATATATACCAAAATCCAATAAATCCAATAAAATATATTATTTATTATATATATCCAATTAAATTATATATATTTTTTAAAATATCTATAAAAATAAGAATTTATTGAATAATTAATTAAAGCGGAATTAACTGCGTATTAACAGATTTTTTTTCTAATGTAAGAATATATAATGACTGGAGGTTTAATGCAATTGGTAGCTTATGGTGCACAAGACGTTTATCTTACGGGTAATCCACAGATTACCTTCTTCAAGGTTGTATACAGAAGACATACTAACTTCTCAATGGAAGCTATTGAACAAACATTTAATGGAACCGCTGATTTCGGAAAGAAGGTCACTTGTACTGTATCAAGAAACGGAGATTTGATTCATAGAATCTATCTTCAAGTCACTCTTCCAAGAGTTGAATCCACTGTATCATCTGCTTTCTTTAGATGGGTCAATTTTATTGGACATGTTTTGATTAAGAGTGTTGAAATCCAAATCGGAGGTCAAAGAATTGACAAGCAGTATGGCGACTGGCTAACCATCTGGAATGAGCTAACCATTCCTCCAGGATTGAAGGCGGGTTATGATAACATGGTGGGTAACACTGTTGCACTTACTGGAACTGGACTTCAAAGAACAGAAGCCACTACTCTATATGTTCCTCTTCAATTTTGGTTCTGTAGAAACCCTGGACTTGCTCTTCCTCTAATCGCTCTTCAATACCACGAAGTAAAGATTGAACTTGAGTTCCGTCCTAAGGCCGAATGCTATGTATCCACTGCTGGTTCATTGAACAGTTGTGGTGTATCTGCAAATGGAAACCTTGATTCTTTCTGTGTTCCATCTCTTGAATATGCCACTCTATTCATTGACTATATCTATCTTGATACCGACGAGAGAAGAAGATTCGCCCAAACCAGTCATGAATATTTGATTGAACAACTTCAATTCACTGGTGATGAATCCACTGTCAATACCAATGTTAAAGTTAAGTTGAACTTGAATCACCCAGTAAAGGAACTTATCTGGGTTGTTCAAAGAGACGATGTTGTTAAACTTGGTTACAACCAATGGAACAACTATACCGATGATTTCGATGCCGATTCTGGATACAACAGCTTGAACAGTGCCGGTCTTCCTGATCCATCCCAACTTGTATTCACCAATGTGGAAGATAGTACCAATGTATTCCCATTCGTTGGAACTTCTGCCCTTGACTCTGAATACCTTGCTTACCTACAACAAGCGGGTCTTGCTGTTGGTGCTGGTGGAGTTTCCAATGGAACCACCAATGCTCAAGTCAGAGGAGTAAATCTTCCTGCTGGTCCAGGTCCAAATGCCAATAACTTGGCCCCCACTGATTTCGGTGCGATTACCACTGCAGGTGATTACTCCGACCATGCTGGTTTCGGACCTATCAACGCTGGAAGAAATCCTATTGTTCGTGCTAAGCTTCAACTTAACGGACATGATAGATTCCAAGAAAGACTTGGTTCATACTTTAACTTGGTTCAACCTTACCAACACCATACCAATATTCCTCCAACTGGTATCAACGTTTACTCCTTTGCATTGAAACCAGAGGAGCATCAACCATCTGGAACATGTAACATGTCCCGTATTGATAATGCCACTCTTCAACTACAACTTACCCCTAAGGCTGCTCTTGGTTCCAGAATCAGAGTTTACGCAACAAATTATAATGTCCTTCGTGTGATGAGCGGGATGGGCGGTCTTGCATACTCAAATTAAATATTTTTACAGTACTTTATTTGTTCATTTTTTCAAAAATGTTTTACATTTATTGTTCATTGTAAAAAAAATATAATATGAATCGTTCATAGACCCTAATATTTTTTTTAATAAATTCAATTATAATTTATTAAAAAATAATAAAATTATCCTTATATATGTATATTCATAAAATGTTCATTCTATTTTTACATCCTCTCTATTTAGGTATAGCATTATGTTTTCATAAAAATATTCAAGTCAATACCCATATTCCATACCTAGACAAGAAAACATCTCTACGTGAATCTATTTCATATGAGGTTCCTCAGTCCAAACCATTCTTAAATAATATTTCATTGCCTTATTTATCACCCCACGATAAAATAACTCTTAGAGAAGGAAAACGAATACAGAGACAAGAGAAGATAGAGGAACAAAAACAGGAACAAAAACAGGAACAAAATGAGTGTAGAGGTTCTGGTTTTGTTGTTGTAGATATTCATTCTCCTCCGGATATGGTATTTAATATCTTAACCCGCTTTGACATGTATAAAGATATGATTCCGATTATTAAATCTTCTAGAATGATAAGTCATCATAATAATGCCATACTAACAGAATTTGTATTGAATAAATTTCGATTACATATCAATATAGAACATACCATTCTAGAAAATCAAAGGATAATTCTGTTTGACCTAGATCCAAATAGACAGAATCCTGTATTTAAAGAAGCAAAAGGATTCTGGCATGTAGAAGTTCCAGAAGACTGCTTAGAAGACCGCCCAGAAGGGTATTGTCGGGTTTATTTAAGCGTACAAATTCAGACACATAAAATGGTTCCACCATTAATATTAGATTATATTTCATCCAATGCTTTGTCTAAAGCAACGGATTGGTTGAAACCTTTTTGTGATAAAAATATAGAGTTTCCATTTTCAAAAGAATAAATATATATAAAGAATTAAATATTAATAATATAGAAAGTTATGGAAAATACAATTTGTAATTTGATTTGTATCCAAGTTCAAAAGAGAGATTTTATATTTACATTAAATACAACTTTTTTAGAAGTTCGTAAGAAGATTGCACAAGATATATATGGTATTGAGAATGGATATGTAGAATTATATAATCAATCACCACGAATTTATAAAGATTATGGTAAATTCTTTTTTGATAATGGTGTTATCCCTTATACATTTGATTATTATCCGTTATCCGATATTACAATTGGAGGAAGAACATTTATTTTTAATGCAACATTAGAAGAACCAAAAAGAGATATTTATTTGGATTCAAAAATATATCCAGAATTGAATCTAAATCAAGAACAAAATGCACCAAATGTTTCAAATAAATTATATCATGACAAGTTTAAAAATCCATATTCTTATAAAAAACAAAAAACAGAAGACAGTAAATCATTTGTTTATAATGAGGATGATTTCCCATCTTTATAATTTTTAATCCATTCTATTATTATATTGTTTCAATTATGCTTTATCAAAATTATTATTTAGATAAAGATTATCAAAACCTTATAGCCATATATTTTTACTTATTTGAATTGAATAATATATTCTTTTAATTCTCGAAAATTTTTAGAGGAAGGAGTATAATTATTTATATCTTTTTCAAATGTTAATGCATCAAAATACATTTTAGATACTATTTTTAGACATTCTTCTTTATTAAATGTACAATGATTCTTGACAGCATACTTAAATGATTCGAAATCTCCAGTTTCACATGCATGTAAACATACTTTGTCATTTAATACATATCCATTCTCATGAAAAAATTTTAGAAATGTATATCCACCATAATCCATTCCAAAGTATACATATTTTTCAAGAATGGGAAACCCCTGTTTTAATAAAAAACGTAAACATGGTATTTGATTTCGAAATATACTCGTATAAAAACATTCATCTATTTTATATGGACATTTATTTTCAAATGCGTATATTAAACAATCCAATCTTCCATGAAATATAGAAGTATAATATACCATATTCGACCATGGAAAGTTATGTTCATGTGCATACTTTAATAAATGTAAATATCCTTCACCTGCTGCATTCGTACAAATATGTGAATTATCATCTGAGTAAATAATCATATTGATTTCTTTTCCAAAGGGGTTATTACTTAATAAACTATATTTACTTCTTAATTCAAGTTTATTACTGAAAATATATTCATATATCGTATCTGGTATAGTATTAAATATCCAATAATCGATAACTTTTAATAATTTGATAAAATCATCATATGAATGTATATCCATATTATCTATATAATATTCATCATCAATCTCTATAAATGGTTCATCTGTTTCTGTTTCTGTTTCTGTTTCTGTTTCTGTTTCCGTATCCGTATCCGTATCCTTATTTTCATTTAATTCTTTATATAAATTACTTTCTCTATAGAATTCATTTAATTTTTGAATAAATATTTTCATTTTATTAGAATTAGTGGGAGTTATTCATACACTATATTATAAATGAAAACGATTATAATATAATTAATTCATTTTTTTAAGCTTATAAAAAGTAAAAATATTTATTCACCACTATCAGAATCATCGAATTCATTATCTAGCTCACCCGGATTATCCTTGTCATCCCCCGAGTCTTCTTTATTATCCGGCGGTTTTTCATCCGGGATAACTTCATATTTCTTTAATTTTTTCTTCAATTCATCAATCTGTTCTTGATACTTCATATGTAATTTATCCGTATCAATAATCATAATATTCCCATCTTTTGTTTTCTTTATTGTTTTATTACCCATACAAATATCATATAATAAGAAAGATATCTTCGATACATATTTAGTAATTAATTTAAAAGACTCACTAATAAAATGGATCTCCTCTATAGTATTCATTGAAATTTTATCAAATGCCTTTTTAAATCCATTTTCTTTTTCAGTATCCATAATCTTAAAAAAGGAACCTAATTTATGAGTGACAGTACATATACCAACAATTGAAAATGCAGTAGTAAATGAATTTATAATCAAACGAAATATACCAAACATTATATATAATAATATATTATTTTTTATGCCTTAAAAAAACTAACCGTTCCTTTTGAAACAAAATAATAATATGTCAATACAAAAACAAAACATATAAAAACCAAGAAAAGTATAACATAAATATAAGATAATAATTTATTATGAACATCTGTTTCATAATCATTCATCTGAATCGACTGTCCCATAGTCACAATTTTTGAATCAAAATTTTTATTTAAATTTGATAATATTGTATTCATATCTTCATCTGTTCCTTCACTCCATATATTCATGATATTATCTTTTATTATTTCATTATTTTCAAGAGTTTCTTGAAATATTGAACTCATTATATTATTTGAATAATTTTCCACTTCAAGAACGCATGTCGTTACATTCTCATGTTGAATCCAATTCAATGGATTTGTAATATCTACAGAAGAGGGAATGAATTTATCTTTATGAATAAAATATAATCGACTTGAAAATCGTTTTATAGAATAGGTATTATGATACCATACAAAGAAATTCTCATTCTTCTCATTTGCAATACGTAATGCATCTTCAATTGAATATACCATACCATAATACTCAATTCCATGTATTTCTTTTGTATCTTTTAAAAATGGATATACGGCATCTTTGTTTGTATATCTTTTCCAACTGCTTTTTTTATTTTCTATTTCTCCATTTTTTATAAGTTCAGATGCTTCTTCATAAGTAATATTTTGATTATGAAGTTCCATCTCTTTTATCTTTTTTTGTATTTTTAAATTCATTATCTCCTCTTCATAACTTTCTAATTCCTCTTTCTTTTCATATTCTTTTTGTTCTTGATATACATCAATATTATTTACTATTCTAGGAATTTTATATAATGGATGATTACAATCATAGGATGGTTTATTCATATCTTTCTCTTTCTCTAATTCTGATACGCTCTTATTTGGAATATAGAGAGAGATACATTTTGAATCATTCGATTCAATCGGACATTTTAATTGGATAATAATCTGACTCTTATTTTTTAAGAACTCTTTTATGGTTTGTACAATTCCTTCATTATAACAAGAGTATAGAATCTCAATATATAAATCATCTAATTTATCAGGATTATTCATTTCAATGAATGAAAAAAAAGAAGATTTCGCAGTTAATTTACAAATCTCTTTTTTTTCATCACATTCTATCTCAAAATAATCAGAGTATGGAATATTCATTATCGTTTTTTGATTGGATTTGATTCGAATTTGAATCTGACTTAAATCAACGGATATATTCTTTTTTGGTTTATAAATCATATGATTATAATGAATATTTGAAGGGGTTGTCTGCTTTCTAGAAAAATCAATACAATTTTTAATATTTGAATGGTCCTCTATAGAATTCGATTCAATATAATCATACGGTATTTTTGATTTTTCATAACATCCAAGATATATATCGGATGGATTATTACTTATACATGTATGAACTTTGTATTCTTCATGAAATGAACAATATTCATCCGATTTACAATCATTATCATTTTTACATAGATTCATATTCTATTGTATAATAAGATTATTTATATAAGAAGAAATTCAATCATAAATTCAATCCTAAATTCAATCCTAAATTCAATTGTTATGAATATTCTAAATATCCCCAGTATCATTATAAATTCGAGGTGTATGTTTTTGTATTTCTATATACTCCAGTCGTCGTATTTTTGGATGGATTTGACATATACGTTAAAGAACTATTGGGTGAGTAGTCTGTCCAAATAATAGAATCTTGATAGGGTGTATCATTTTTCGAAACACTTGGAACAATCATTTGTGAAGGTGCACTGTTATCATTATAGAAAAATCCATTTTTCATATTCATTTTATTTTTATTATTACTATATGTATTATAATCATAATTTTCTTCTTCTTTTATATCACAACTACAATTCTTATCAATCCATTTCTTTTCATCTCCTTTAAATATTGATTTTAGATTGGTATCTACCTTATGCCCCCAATTCATTAATCGGTCTTGAATCATTTCCCTTCTTCTTCTTCCAAATAAATCAAGAGAATCTCTTAAATAAAATACATTATATAAATACATTAAATATAAACCAACAATTAAAGTTAAAACAAATATGCATAAATACAATCTTCCTACATTTATGATTTTCCAAACATATACTATAATTATAATCATAAGAATAAATGCATATACAATAAGTGTATATAATGCAATTACATTCATATCATTTATTCTTTGATATTCTTCTAATTGTGTTTGGACACGTTCTTTATTTATGATTGTATTTTCAATATTTTCTAGACTGGATAATTCATTTTGAAGTTCCTCATTTTCAAGTTGTAGTAATTCTTGTTGTTTTAATAAAATCTCTTGATTTATATTTCCTTGTTTCGATACTTGATTAATATAGGTTGTATATTGATTCATTTTATTATTAATTGCTTTTTTCAAGTCATGAATGGAATTTAATGTTTGAGTGGGATCACTATTATCCATATTCATTAAATAATCCATATCATATACAATGCTTCCTCTATTATTCTGTAATACTTTTGAATTTGAATTGTATTTATATTGTTGTTCTTGTGTTATTTTATCTGGGAAAGGAGGACTATCATCTTCTTGATTCATATATATAATTATAAACAGAATATTTTTCTATCAAATAATATATATGTCTATATTTTTTTCTTATTCAATGGATACTGAAACAAAAATAACTAAAAATAATTATATTGACCAACTTTTAAACTATCCCAAAAATTATATTCTTCAATTTGATTTAAAAGTAATGAGTTTTGATAACGTAAATATAAGAAATATTCTTCATATAACCTCAAATAAAACAGATATGGACAGAACAAATAATGCAAACCCAAGAAATCCCGCTATTTTTTTGAAGAATAATCAATTCTATATTTCCATTTATGCAGGGAATAATAGTACATATGAAAATGTAATACTCGATAATTTTCCAAATAATGGTTTGGAATTAAATGTATCATACTCAATTTCATTCATTGTTAGTAATAATAATGTAAAATTAATCATAACAAATAAAAATACAAAAGTATCCAATACGAAGATCATTACGAATAATCTATTAAGTACAAATACCGATATGAATACATATCTTTATATTGCAAGTCCATGGTATGAACCATGTGATGCATTTATTTCAAATGTTAAATTTATGTTTGTAAATACATATACAAATGTCAATGTTCCTGTAGATAACTTAGATACAGTTACAAATAAATTATTACTAAAATATGATGATAAATTTAATCAATTATATGATTCAAAACTAAATATAGATGAATCAATTATAAATAAAGAAGAAATATTAATCCAATTAAACAATGAAATCGAAATCAAAGAGAATCAAATTAAAACTTTAAATATAATTGCAATGACGGTATTTTTAATTTGTATTATTTTTATCTTATATGTAAATAAACAGATTGATTTTGTAAAAAGTCTAGGATTAAGTATATTTATTGTTGTTGTCGCTTTTATTATATTATATATGACAATATTAAATAAAGTACAAAAAAAAATAATGAAAACCGCAGAACAAATTGGGAAAGGAATGAAAAATTATATTCAAGAACAAATTCCAGATTGGAAATGTCCATCAAAATGTTCATTAAACATTCAAGAAGAAGAATCAAAAACTCCTCCACCAGATATTATTCGTGTACAAGGAGGGGTCTCCGCAACACTTCGAACAAATCCTCAATCCAATGTATGGAAATATGGGGATACTCCTGTTGATCTTTATACTAGTGAAGAAGGTCCTCCCTATCCAGATATGGACATTCCAAACTATGCAAATCCGAATAATTCTCCTCAACCCTCCTTCCGTGGATTAAAGGATAATTATTTGACATATTATCAATGCTCATGGATGGGTGGCGATAATGTAAATGATACATTACCATCCGGGAAAAATAGGGAGAATACATTTTCTTCCATTCCATGTTCATATCGTCCAAATTATAAAGAACTAGGGAAATACATTTGTAATAAAAATCCAAATAATGATTTTAGTAGTGATGGAACCATTCCTAAATATTGTATCAATGTAAGTCATTATTAATTATAAAAAGTTTAGAAGTAATAAATGAATATTTTATATGATAAAAATAAATAATAGAAATAAACAATATAAATAAATAATAGAAATAAATAATGTAATTATAAATATTGAGAAACTCTAAGTAAAGAAAACATATCTTTTATTTTCTAAATGATAATAATATTTTTCATATCCATATATTGCAGTATTAATATATAATATATCATTTTCAATATGAAAAGTTGAAAATAAATTTAAATCTGTTAATTTAAATATAGTTTTTTTTTCAAAATCTAAATAGTATTTTTCAATACCATTTTGATTTTCAATTTCAATAATATTCGAATGATTATTTAATAAATTTTCAAAATCTTCAAGTATGTTCGTAAATAATTCTTTTTTACAGACTAACACATTATCATCATACAATTCCTTATAAAAAATAACTGGAATTGAATACTTATAGGAAATTTGATTTGTTTTTCTATAATCTACATTTTCATCTAATAACGCTTGAGTATATATCAGATATTTATTATTATTTTTGAAATTTGATAATATAGAGGTTAGTTCTTGTACTTCATAATCCCAATTCCAATTTTCATAATTTTCAATTCTTAAAAAACATATGATATCATCTTTTTTATTTATATAATGAAGAAGTCTTAAAAATCTTTTTTCTAGTTTTTCCTTAACTTCTATTTTTTTTTCTTCTTTAATATTTTCAGTTGAACATGGATATTCCGTTGTTGAATCTATTAAATCATTTTTATAAAAATAATGAACAATATACATATCATTTTTATCAGAAACAACAAGTTGTTCATCCTTATGTTCATATAAAATATTCTTATATTCTATTTGATATTCATTGGTTTCATATAATTCCTTAAAAACACGACTGATACTTGATAAATGAGGTGTAGAGTGAAAATCAAATGGAAGAGATTCTAGAATATCTCTATTGGTATCTCTGATAATTATTTTTGGATGACAAAAACTTCCAATTGGAACATATAATATTCTCATTATAATATAGATAACATAATTTAATATTTAATTGATCTAAATTATATTTTTATATAAATAAATATATATGAATGAAAAAAACTCAATGAATAAGACGACCTCTATGAATGAAACAATGTCAAAAATAAATTCATTTATTAATAAACCAAATCATATTCAACCATTAGAATGGATTCGACCAAATAAAAAAGAGTTTGTTCAATGGTTTAATGAGACATTTTTAAAATATAGAGCGAGTGGTAAAGTATCCATGGTAAATTCGAAAACATTTAAACCATTTTTATATCAAAAAATGTTAAAGGAATATTTACAAAATAATAGTCCATATCGTGGTATATTATTGTATCATGGTCTAGGGAGTGGTAAATGTCATGGAATAAACACAAAAATACTTATGTATAATGGAACGATAAAAATGGTTCAAGATATTCAAGTTGGAGAGTATTTAATGGGGGATGATTCAACACCAAGATATGTGTATTCACTTGCAAGAGGTAAAGATATAATGTATAAAGTTAGATATAATTCAGGATATTATACAGTTAATAAAGAACATATTTTAGTTTTACAAAATAGAAGTGGAAACATTATCGAAATTGAAGTTCAAGATTTTTTAAAATTAAGTCCATTTGAACAATCTGAATGGAAAGGGTTCCGAAAAATGGTATATTATCCATATCAATATATTGGTCATCATTCTCCATTTGATGCAGGATTCAAACATGATTTTGATAATTTATTTTTATATAACTCGGTAAAAATTCGTCTTGAATTCTTATCTGGATTAATTTATTCCAATTATAAAAAATATAATTATATTCATGTTGGTATCGCATATATTGTAACCATAAAAAATAAGAAAAATTATCAATTGTTTATTGATTTATGTAATTCATTGGGTATATCTTTACATATAGAACAGATTATTGAATTACAATTAAATGAAAATACTATCGAATATATTATTCCAATTTATGGTGAATTATTGAATTGGATTGATAATACAGAAATATATACTCGAAATACCCATTCTAGAAATAAATTTTTGAATTCAATTTCGAATTCAATTTCGAATTCAATTTCGAATTCAATTTCGAATTCAAGTTCAAGTTTAGATTTCATACATTCAACCAAAATGGATGTAACTTATGAGAATGAATATGATTCGGAGAATGATAAAATGGATATTGTAAATAAAATGGATATTGTAGATGAAATGGATATTGTAGATGAAAAAATGAAATATATATGCAATGATATATTATATGATATTACCATTGAATTCATAGAGGAGAAAGAATATTATGGTTTTGTTTTAGATGGGAATCATCGTTATTTATTAGGAGATGGAACGGTTACACATAATACGTGTACATCGATTATGATATCTGAAAATTTAAAAACAGATAAAAATGTTGTGGTTATGATTCCAGCATCATTACGAAACAACTTCATTTATGATGGACTCTTATTCTGCGGTGATCCAAAATATAAAGAAAATCCAAAACAAATATTAGATAAATATACATTTGTTTCATATAATGCGAATAATACATTAAAACAATTAGAAAAACTGGGTAGTTTAGATAATAAAGTTATTATTATTGAGGAGGTTCATAATTTAATATCTAAAATTATAAGTTCCATTCAAGGTTCTGGGAAACAGGGATATCAAATATATGAAATGTTAATGAATGCAAGAGATTGTAAAATTATTGCATTAAGTGGAACCCCATTTGTAAATGATCCATTTGAAGCGGCAATATTATTTAATATTTTAAGAGGATATATGGAAATTACAAATTTTAGTATCATTCGTGTAGATGAATCGATTTACGGACAAAGATGGGATTTATCATATATTGAAACTTTCTTTTTAGAACATCCCTATATTGATTATTACGAAATTCATAAGGGAAATAAAACCATTGAGATTCATATCAAAGTTATGAGTTATAAAGAGGAATATAGAATGACCGTTCAACAGATTTTAAATGAATGTAATAATAATGGTATTAAGTTACGTTATTTTAATTTAGTAAAATATCCATTATTTCCTTTAGATAGAGAAGGGGAACTGTTTCAGAATTATTTTATTAAAAAGGATACAAGAGGGGATATTCTTAAAAATGAGGATATATTTAAACGTCGTATATTGGGATTGGTCTCTTATTATCAATCCAAGCATGAAAATTATCCAGAGGTCACTTATAATAATGTATATCGTGTAGAGATGAGTCATTATCAGTTTCAAATATATGAAATATTACGAAAGAAAGAGAGATTGTCTGAACGTGGAGGTTCATCATCAAAATCAAAAAAGGTAAAGAGTACATTCCGTGTTTTTTCTAGAGAAGCATCTAATTTTGTATTCCCTCCAGAAGTTCATCGTCCATATCCAGACCCTACTTTTGTGGTTGATTTGAAATCAAAAGAGAATAAACTCGTTCCATTTTCAAATATGATGAATCAAGAAGAAAGAATAAATATGAATGGAGAAATACAAGAGGAATATGAAAATAGAATTAAATCCGCATTATCTCAATTAATTGAACTCAGGGATAAATATTTTACAACTGAAGGGTTAAATGAATTATCCCCAAAATTCAATTATTTATTACATAATATTAAGAATGCAAATGGATTAATTTTAATATATTCACATTTTCGTAATTTAGAGGGATTACAAATATTATCACATATATTCGATTATCACGGATATGAAAAATTCAATTCATTGAATTCAAAAAATACGAAAAACACTAAAAATACGAAACATAAATATGCCATTTATTCTGGAAGGGAAGATGATATAGAGAAAAGAAATATTATTAAAACCATGACATCCTCTGAAAATAAACATGGAAAATACATTAAAATATTAATGATCTCTTCTGCAGGTGCAGAAGGTCTTGATTTAAAAAATATACGACAAATTCATATTCTAGAACCATATTGGAATCAAATTAAAATTCAACAAATTATTGGAAGAGGAGTTCGTAGAAATTCACATATTGATTTACCTTTAAATGAAAGAAAAGTAGAAATTTTTCGTTATTTTTCTGTTTTTTCACCAGAAGATACATTACTTACGAAAGATAAATTAAGTACAGATGAATATATTGAAAATATTTCAATGAAGAAACATATTATTATTCAACAGTTAACAGATATTTTAAAAGAATGTGCATTTGATTGTTTATTGAATCGTCCAGATATTCAAGAAGATTATCCATGTTATACATTTGGTAGAGATGCAAAGGGGATGTCTTATTATCCTCAAATTAGTATGGATATTATTGGTAGTAGTAGTTCAAAAGAAACGAAAAAAGTGAGCAGAAAATTAGAAAAAGCAATATATGTATCTAAAAATGTATATCTTATTTCTCAGAAAGATAAATATTATTTATATAGTTCAAAAGATAATTCGAAAAGAAACTATATTACAAAAGATGAATTACTCGGTGATAAAAATGAAAAGATAGTATTGTTATATGTGGATACATCTACAGATGAAGTGTTTGATAGAAAATCTGTTGAAAGTGGGGGAAATCCAATCCGATTGGGATTTATTCATAAAAGTGGTAAGATTGTAAAAAAGAGATAAAAATTATATTATATAAAAGTATGGATGAATATAAATTATATTATAATAATCATAATGGACATGCGGTATTAAAAAGAGAAAGGAGGTCATCTTCTGCAATTCCCTCACATCTACCCTCAAGTGGAATCACTTCTTCAACATGGATTGAAAATGAAGTGGATACGTATGTAAATACATATTTAGATAAAAAATGGAATGAAAAAGAAGTCAAAAATATTGTTTTAACAAAAGAGGCATTGCCTTCTTCGAATTCAATTCATAATTCCTCCCTTGAAACATCGGAACTATTAAATTCATTAAATTCTTTATTAAAAGAGGAAAATCAAAATATTCAGCGTGAAGAAGAATCTATATTATTGGATGAAAAGAAAAGTATTGATAACTGTAAATTAAAATTGAATCAGATATATGAAGAAACAAAAAAGAAAAATAATTCATATTCTTCGATTCAAAATTCTAAAAATAATTTGCTTCATTCTCCTTCGAATCCAGCATCGAATGAATTGAATAATAATAATTTAAATAATTATGTTGAGGTCGATATCAAAGATATTATTCAGAATGTAGTACAAGATTATAAGAGTATAATACCATTACATAATCCATTACATAATGCAACCTTTGGTATTCATAAAACAATATTTACTGAAAAGAATGGTATATTTGACTCGAATCGGAATTCTTTTCGTATAGAATCCCAATCTCCATCCCTGTACTCCTCTTTTTATTTATATCCATCACAAACATCATTTATTAATAAAATGGATGTGAATATTATAGAGGAAAAGAAAGTAGATACATTTGTAAATCAATGGAATCCCTATGATATTCAAGTATTTCCTTTAGAATATATACCCACTGGTATATTTATTCCATTAGTAAAAGAATCGGGTATTATTAAACATATTAAAATAGAGTCAATTCATTGGAATATATTTCAATTAGAAAATACCTCTTCATCTGCAATTATTGGGATTGTTGCGAATCAGAATCATTTTGTTCATAAACCGGTTTCTTTGGAATTACATTTTGAATTGCATTCTCAGAAAAAAGAGGTGATAGAGGAATTATATCCATATGAAAAAGAAGATTCGAAAGGTCATAATGCAAGTCAGACATGTATATTTCCTGTTCAGACCGTTCGTATTTCAACCATGGAAGGGGTATCTTTTGAAAAGATAATATGGAATATACCTGAAGCGGTTTTTAATAATCTATTATTAATGGTTCGTGTTTCTGTTCCATCGGATTCTATCTCTATATTAAAAGGATATGATGCCTATCAACAGATTTTAATGGGTTATATACCATTTCATCAAATGAACTGTTTTATTGAATATTCCACATATTGAATTCGAGTTTGAATATTCATTATTTATAATAAAAAATGAAAATATATTAAGTTAAATAGATAATTTATATATTATATAAATAACATATAAATAGATACGGATATTCATATTCAAAAATGAATTTAAATATGGATGAGATAGAACTTTTTATTGAAGATTGTATTCGTAGTGAAACAACGGAAGTATATCGAACTGAGAATTCAAATATGTATTCTTTTTTGGGTATTGAACTGGAAGGACCTTTACCAAATATAAAAGATTTACCCATCAAAACAAATATTATGTTAAAAGATTTTAAAATTGAAAATAAATATAACATATTAAAAGAGATTCTAAATGAAAATGATATAAGTCATTATGAAATCATTGTATTTGATGAAATACATCCATATATAACATATAAATCCAATCATTCATTATTCAATAATATAATATATCATGTTATGATTTATGTAAGAATGGAAATCTTGTATTATATAATAAAAGAGGAATTATTACCTGATGTATAGTATATTTGATTTAAATAAAAGATAAATTCAATATTTTATAAGTTTTTTATTTTTTTATAATTTGTGTAGGACGATTGTAATTGTATGGAATAATTTGTCTTGGACAATGATATTGTATAATTTGTTTTGATATATTTAAGTCTTTATTATTTATTTCATCACTCTTTATTTTTGCATATTGTCCACAAGGTCCACAATGGTCTTCATTGGATAAATCTATTTTACTATTTATTATTTTATTACAATAATCGATATTCCATCGACCCAATGGTTTTATATTTGATGATATATTTTTGGATATATATTTTTGTAGGGTCTTTATTATATGATTCATAATATAAATAATAATGTTTATTTATTATACGAATAAAACGCTTTTTATAATTATTTTATATTTTTCTTATTTAATTCATGTTAGTTTATAATTATATATAAAGATTATAAAATACTATAGAATTATGTATAAATATATAATATAAAAATATGTATAAATATATAATATAATAATATGTATAAATATATAATATAAAAATATGTATAAAATATAATATAAAAATATATCTATATTATATGTCATACCAGTTAAGATATCAAAACACAAGTACTGGTTCGAAAGCGGTATTAGTTAAATGTAATTCTGATAATCATCCAAATAATCAAACATGTTGTAATTGTCAAACATGGGATTATGTAATGACTGAGAATATAACACCTTTATATGATAATGTTTTTTCTATTGGCTCATTAGAAAATCGTTTACGTGATATATATATTGGTGAAGGAACTTTATATATTGGAGATATTGCTACATTAAGAACAGATCCTAAAGGAATTGTATATACAACAAATAACTTTGCAAGTCCTATACTTAATTTAGGACCACAAATTAATCCAGAAACACAAACATTATCAGGGGGGATTAATATGGAAATTGATTATTCAGATATAGATAATCCATTACCATATTGGACAGATCCGAATGATTCCTCACAAACAAAACATTATTTCCTAGCAACAGGAGTATCCGGATATGATGGACAAACAGGACCTACTGGTGCTATTGGACCAACCGGACCATCTACAGGTATTCAAGGAGCAACGGGGGCAACGGGTTCTACAGGTATACAAGGAGCAGTTGGTGCTACAGGTATACAAGGACCAATGGGTGCTACTGGTCTAACAGGTGCTACGGGTGCTACGGGTGCTACGGGTGCTACTGGTCTAACAGGTGCTACAGGTGCTACTGGTCTAACAGGTGCTACAGGAGCAACGGGAGTAACAGGAGCAACTGGAACAACAGGTGTTACAGGAGCAACAGGTGCTACTGGTCTAACAGGTGTTACGGGAGCAACTGGAGCAACTGGAGCAACTGGAGCAACAGGTGTTACAGGAGCCACTGGAGCAACAGGTGTTACAGGAGCCACTGGAGCAACAGGAGCAACTGGAACAACGGGAGCAACAGGTGTTACGGGAGCAACAGGTGTTACGGGAGCAACTGGAGCAACAGGTGTTACGGGAGCAACGGGAGCAACAGGTGTTACGGGAGCAACGGGAGCAACAGGTGTTACGGGAGCAACTGGTGTTACAGGAGCAACGGGAGCAACTGGTGTTACAGGAGCAACGGGAGCAACTGGTGTTACAGGAGCAACGGGAGCAACTGGAACAACGGGAGCAACTGGAACAAC
>Ga0136644_10000075_pt1 | contig 72202 bp, 65 predicted proteins | sample C_130820_EF_Meta_FD_94780 | JGI IMG/M metagenome (GOLD analysis project Ga0136644, IMG submission 94780) | Freshwater microbial communities from Lake Croche, Canada to study carbon cycling - C_130820_EF_MetaG (v2) (version 2) | ecosystem: Environmental > Aquatic > Freshwater > Lake | place...
ATTCCTAAATTTGATGTTATTGTACCGCCACTTAATGGTAAATAGAAATTAGAAGCCGTTGATGATGTTAAATATTTATTAATCAAATTTACACCACCTTCTTGTAAATTACTTATTGCATTAATATTATTTGAAGAATTTATTGAACCAAACACATTTAATTGAAAGTTAGGGTTAATGGTTGTACCTATTCCTAAATTTGATGTTATTGTACCACCACTTAATGGTAAATAGAAATTAGATGCTGTTGATGATGTTAAATATTTATTAATCAAATTTATACCGCCTTCTTGTAAATTACTAATAGCATTAATATTATTCGAAGAATTTATTGAACCGAACACATTTAATTGAAAGTTAGTATTAATTCCAGTACCAATTCCTAAATTAGAATTAATAATTAAATTTGATGTTATTGTCCCACCATTAAGTGTTAAATATTTATTAATTAAATTTACACCACCTTCTTGAAGATTTAAAAATGCCGATATATTACTATATGAATATACATTTCCATTTATTAATAATTTATATAAAGGAGTTGATGTTGTACCAATACCAATATTTCCATTAATTGTTAAATTATTATTAATAATACCATTTGTAGATAATAAAAATTGGTTAGAAGCATTTATGATTGTTAAATATTTATTATTGAGATTAACACCTCCTTCTTGTAAATTACTAATTGCATTAATATTATTTGAAGAATTTATTGAACCAAACACATTTAATTGAAAGTTAATATTAATTCCAGTACCAATTCCTAAATTAGAATTAATAATTAAATTTGATGTTATTATACCACCTGATAATAATAAGAATTGATTTGATGAATTAATAATAGTTAAATATTTATTATTAAGATTTACACCATTTTCTTGTAAATTACTTAATGAATTAATAACACCATTTGCTAAAATATTTGAATTAATTATTGCATTATTTAATATTTGGATATTTGATGTAATTAATAAATTACTATTATAAATAGTATTTGTTTGTAAATTAGAATAAACAGTTAAATTACTTGTATTTAAATTCGAATTAACATTTAAATTAATAGTATTTATATTACTAGTATTTATATTACTACTTAATAAATTACTATTAATAGTTAGATTATTTGCATTAATATTGCTAGTCAATAAATTACTATTAATAGTTAAATTATTTGCATTAATATTGCTACTAATTAAATTACTATTAATAGTTAAATTATTTGTATTAATATTACTACTAGTTAAATTAGTATTAACAAATAAATTATTAGTATTGATATTGCTATTAATTGTTAAATAAATAGCATTAACATTGCTAGTCAATAAATTACTATTAATAGTAATATTACTTGAAATTATATTACTAGTAAATAAATTACTATTAAGAATTAAATTGTTTGCATTTAAATTACTACTTTGTATATTGCTTGATATTAAATTACTACTGGTTAAATTACTAGTTATTAAATTATTTGTTATAATATTACTATTAACTTGAATAAAATTTGTTATTAAATTACTAGTTATTAAATTATTTGAATTTATAATATTACTTGTATTTAAATTATTTAAAATTAAATTACACGACGACAATAATATTGGTTGATAAATAATATTTGCATTTATTTGTGTTAAATATTTTGAAGATAAAGAGGAACCATTTTCAATAAAATTAGATGCATTTATATTTGAAATAGCAATTAAATTGGATGTTATAATATTTGAATTAATTAAGTTAGAACAAATTAAATTATTAATATTTAAATTACAAGATTGTATTATAATTGGTTGATAAATATTAGATGCATTATTTATTGTTAAATAAATAGATGATAATTTATTACCATTTTCCATTACAATTAAACTATTAATATTTGAAGCATTAAGATTACTTGTTGAAATATTATTGCTTATATTTAAATTTGATGAATTTATATTATTAATATTTAAATTACATGATGATATTAATATATTTTGATAAATATTTGAAGCATTATTTATTGTTAAATATTTCGATACTAATGAAATACCATTTTCAACAAAATTGCTTGAAATAGTTGTTGTTAATATATTCAAATTACTTGATTGAATATTATTTAAAATTAAATTACACGATGATAATAATATTGGTTGATAAATAATATTTGCATTTATTTGTGTTAAATATTTTGAAGATAATGATGAACCGTTTTCAATAAAATTTGAAGCTGATATATTTGAAACACATATTAGATTACTTGTATTTAAATTATTTATATTTAAATTACAATTTTGATTTAGTATAGTTTGATAAATTCTATTTGCACTATTTGAAGTTAAATATTTACTTGTTAATGAAACACCATTTTCAATAAAATTAGATGCTGATATATTTGATAAAGATGTTAAATTGCTTGTATTTAAATTATTTATATTTAAATTACAATTTTGATTTAATATAGTTTGATAAATTGTATCTGCACTATTTGAAGTTAAATATTTAATTGCTAACGAAATACCATTTTCAATAAAATTTGAGGATGATATATTTAAAGTAGAATTTATATTATTTATATTTAATACATTAGCATTAATATTATTGACTGTTAAATTGCAACTTGATATCAGTATAGCTTGATAAATTGTATTTGCATTATTTGAAGTTAAATATTTAGATGATAACAAAACACCATTCTCGATAAAATTACGAGCTGAAATATTAGAATTAACTGTTAAATTTGAATTTATAGTACCACCTGATATCAATAAAAAAGAATTTGATGCAGTTGTTCTTGACATATAAATATTTGAAATATTAACACCATTTTCTTGTAAATTTAGACAATTAATAATATTAGATGAATAAATAGAACCTCTAACTGTTAACATACTATTTAACTGGGTTCCAGCAGTTATTCCAATTCCAATATAACCAGAGTTTGTATAATAAACATTTCCATTATTATAAATCCAATTATTTAAATTTGACAAATTAGGAGCATTATTAATATTATTATAATTTAAATTTGACAAATTAAAACCATTACCTATAAAATTAGATGCAGTTATTATATTTGAGACATTTATATTAGATGAATTAATGTTTCCAAATACATCTAATGCATAATTTATATTTGGTTTATTTGTAGATATACCAACTGATCCTGATGTATAATAAATATTATTTAAAGAGTTTGGTGAATAATTCCAAATTTTTGTATAACTACCAATATAATCAACTATTAAATTACTTAAATTGTCTAATGAATCAGAACCAGTTAATATACTTGTTAAATCAATAGAAATATTTGATGTATCTGTTAAAATTAAAGGAGAAATACATGTTATTTTATCTTGTTTTAAATTTAATTGATCTGTATTAACATAATTACAACTATTAATAATATTATTAATAGATGAATATGGTACATAAGATGTTAATTGATTTGATAAACTATTAGAATTTATATATAATTGTTGTAATAATTGATATCCGTATAATTGTATACTAGATAATGCCAACTGTGTCTCTAATCCATTTAATTTATTAAAAACAAAACCTATATAATTATAAGATGTATTTGTTAAATTTGGTATAATTTGTTGATAATAATAAGTTAATAAATCATCGGTGTTATATACAAATGAACCTTTTTGAATAACTGATAATCTATTAAAAACAGAACCATCTTTTGATCCATAACAAATCCAATCACTTGGTGCTTTATTTATTTCAGATGCAGTAACTGATATTATATATTTAGATAAAATAATATTTGTTGGTAATTTTAATACAATAAATTCACCATAATAATTATCATTTAAATTAAAATGTGTATTATTATTACCATTAATATAACTATCTTTTTTCCAGTATGTATTATAGCTTGTTGATAAATAATTAAATAATAAATGTTTATTTGTTATTGTAATATTATTTGATGTTGAACCTGTACTTGATGAATATATATTATATGTACCATTACCATAATAAATATTAGAATTATATATTGTAAATTGTTCTGAATAACAATTAAAAGCAAAATCTGGAAGTGGTGGTGTTATTGAAATAATATTATTGGTAGTAAATGAATTGTAAATAGTTGTTGGAAATTGATATTCATTTGTATATATATTTGATGTTGTAGTAAGATAATTAATAAATAATTGATTATTATAATTTAAAAAATTATTTGAAGTAATAAATAGATTATTTAAAGAAATTTTTCCAAAAATTTCAACTGATGCGAGTGTTAAGGATGTAGCACTTATATTATATATTCTGTTTACAACAAAACCTATATAATTATAAATTTTATTGTATGATGATGGTAATATTTTTTCATAATAATTATAAATAATATTTGTATTTGGATTAGTATAAACATTATCAGAAAGTATAAATGTTCTTGAATTATGTGCTTCATTAATATTGAAAAAATTTAAACCATCTGTTGAACCATAACATTTCCAATATAATGGAAAATTAAATATTGCTCCAATTTTAGTATAAAAACGAAATTTTGTCATTAAAAAATTTCGTGGAAATTTAATAACAAAAAAATCACCATTGTAATTATCATTTATATTTAAATAAGATGGTGGACCTGAATATATACCATTGGTATAATTTGCAGCACCCCATTGAAATTGTTTTTTTGTATTAAAATTTAGTAAATTATCAAGTAATATATTTCCATTAAATGTTGATATATTATTATTAAATATACTTGATACAAATATATTATATGTACCATTTGTATATTGATTATCATCATTAGCAACTATAATATTATATTTAAATGAATTAAAGTTAAAATCATTATAAGTTGTCAAATTAATATTTGATGTAGATGATATAAAAGTAGAAGATGGTAATTTATATTCAAATGTTAATATATTTGTATTTAAACTAAATAAATTATTAATACCATTTATAAAATTACTACTTATATTAAAATTTACGTAATTACTAGTTGTAAAAATATTACTTACTGAATTTGATGTAATATATGGTTGTAATGTTAAATTAAGTAATGAAGATGTTTCATTTGAAGATAGTATTTTAATATTATTACAAAAAATTGATGTTGCATTAATACTACCATTAACATGAAGGTTATAATTTGTAATATTTGTATTAATACCAACTCTTCCATTTGAATTAATAATTAATGAGTTTGAAGAAGCATTTGAGTTAATATAAAATTGTGAAAACCAATTATTATTTAGAATATTAAAATTACCAAAACTAAAATTATTAAAATTATCATAACCTATTTTGAATAAATTATTTGAACCACATAAAATAAATGAATAATTACTATTAGTATTAATATCACCAATTTGTAAATCAGCATAAATATTACTTGTTTTTATTCCAATATTATTTAAAATATTAAGATTACTCGAAATAATATTTGAAGAATTAATATTAGATGTATTGATATTTAAAGAAAATAGACTATTTGCATTACTTAAATCATATGCATTAAGATTTAATGTTGATATATTTGAAAATAATCCATTACTGCTCGTAAGATTCCTTAAAATATTTAAATTACTTGTTGTTATTAAATTACTTATATTTAAATTAGAACTATTTATATTATTTGCTGTAAACAAATTTGTTATTGTTGCGTTTGAACTAATTAAATTTGAATTAATATTTAAAAATAAAGTATTTATATTACTTGCAATTAAGCTATTACTAGTTATTAAATTACTTACATTTATATTACTTGTTAAAATTCTATTTCCAATATTTAAATTACATGAAATTATTAAATTTGAATTATAAATATTACTAGTATTAATATTATTACTTATATTTAATGAAAAAGATGTAAGTAAATTATTTACATTTAAATTATTAGTTGTTATTAAATTACTAGTTGAAAGATTTAATGTTGTTAATAAATTTTTAACATTCATATTGGAATTTATATCAATATTACTAACATTAATAAAATTGCCACTTAATAAATTGGTAAAAATAATATTAGAAGTTATTAAACTTGAAACTTTAATTTCTTTCGATGTTATTACATTAGTATTATTGATATCAGTTGAAGATATTAAATTACTACTATAAATATCAGTTGATATTATTAAATTACTGCTATAAATATTAGTTGATATTATTAGATTACTATTGTATATATTTGCTGATATTAATGATGAATTAGTATTTATATTACCATTTACATCTAATGTATATAACGGCGATGATGTTCCTATACCAATATAACCATTATTTTTAATAATTAATGAATTTGCAGGTGCATTTGAATTAATATAAAATTGTTTTATCCAATTTGATGATGATATATCAAATCCACCAATTATAAAATTATTATATAAATCAAATCCCATTTTAAAAGATGGTGAAATAGATGAATAATAAGTTGATAATATAATTGCACCTTTTTTGCTAGGATCAGTCGTTGAACCGATGTGTAATAATTCTAATGGATTTGTATTACCAATTCCTATATTATTTTTAATATTATATACACTATTATTTATAGAAGCAGTAGTCCATCCGCCTACTATTGATAAATCTAAAATTATATTATTATTTGATGTCAAATAAGGATATTCATATTGAAATAATGGTAAGTTTTTTAAATTAGTATATTCAACATTTGATATATTTGAGCCATCACCTGATAATGTTAAATTACTTGCAGTTTCATTAATTTTATTTATAATTAAATTAGATGTTGCTGTTGTTATTATATTATCATAATTTGTACCATTAATATATAAATTATCTGTATTTAATGAACCTGCAACATACATTTTATAAGTTCGACTAATTAAATTAGTTGTTGATGTACCAATACCAACACCATCAGGTGTTATTGTAATTGAATTATTAGGAGCATTTTTATTAATATTATAAATATTTTGTTGAGTTATTGTACCAAATATTAGATTATCATGTAAATTATTATATCCTATTTTAAATAAATTATTTTCATCAGTTGAGAATGTAATAGCACAATTAGTATAATCGTTATTAATTACTTGTAAATGTAATAAACTACTTGGTGTAGATGTTCCTATTCCAACATTTGATTCTAAATTATATAAATATATATTATCATTAGACCATCCAGTAGCATTAAGGTCGATTGTTATTTCATTAGTTAAAATATTTGAATTAAATGGTTTATTAAAAATGTTTTTACTTGTAATAATTAAATTTGATGTTTGATTTGAATTATAATATTCGGATAAATCAATATTTAAAATATTACTTCCATCATCTAATGTTGTTTTATTTTTACTATTATCTAATATCAAAGGATATGAAGCAATAAGTTTATTATATCTTATTTTATTAAAATCTAAATCTATAATATTTCCACCAATACCATATAAAACTGTACTATTTGTCAAACCAAAAACAGAGCCACCACTAAGTTTTAATTTTTGACCTTGTTCCATCTAAATAAGAGTCTATTAAATTTTAATAATATTTTTATATTAAATAAAAAATGATTACCTCATTATTAGATTTTATTATTAATGACAAACCAATATGATAAAATTGTTAATCAATATATTGAAATTCTATTATATGATATAGACATAAAATTTTATGAACTTAAAAAAAATAAAATAAATGTTGAAATTGCTGATAAAATATTTGATTCATATTATGAAAATAAAATGAATGAATTCAAAAAAAATTTAAAATTAGCTAAAAAAATATTTGTACCTAATTATGATGTTGAACCAAAACCGCCTTCATTTCGTTGTGTTGAAGATAAATCATCTACTTCAAGTTCATAAATATTTGGAAATATTTGTTTTCTAATAATTAATTGACAACATTTAAAAGGCAATTGAATATCTTGTGCATCATCACAAATTTTTGTTAATGCGATCATTAAATTACCTCTATAATTATTATCAATAATTCCAACATTATTTGCTAAAATATATCCAAATTTACTAATTGAACTTCTTGGAACAATTTCTGTATAATATCCTTCTTCAACTTCAATTTTAATTCCAGTATCATATAAAGTAGTTTTTGAATTAAAATCTTTAATTTTGCTAATAATAGTTAAGTCAAGTCCAACATCTTCTTCAAATGCTTTTGAAGGAATTACAGCATCTGGATGTGTTTTTAGTACTTTAATAGTAGGATTAAATGTTCTAATTTTATGTAAAATACCTTCTTTAACAAATGAATTAAGAACTGTAATATCATTATTATCATAAATTAGTTTATAAAATTTAATATTATTTAATTCATTTTTGTAAACAATATTGTTATCAATAATTTCATGTTTAATATCAATAAACTCAATTACATCATTTAAAATAGGTTTTAAATAATCATTAATTGGAATTTTTTCATAATTACTTTCAAATACACCTCGAATAAATGCAATTTTTAAATCTCTTGAATATGAATTAAATCTGTATGTTGCTTCTTTAATTGAATTTAAAATACTATCATCTTCAACTAAAATAGTAAATGTTTGTTGAATATTAAAACAGAATTTTTGAAGAATTGATAAAATATAAGGAGAACATGACAATACCATAATAAAATTATTATTTTTATTCATTAATCCTAAAATATATGCTTTTTCAATAGTATCAATATTTGTAAAATAGTTTTCACACATTTTTATTAATTATATGAATTTATTTTTAAATAAAAAATCATTTTTTAATCCATTGGTGAGCTTGTTATTTTCATATTACAATATTCAACAGGATTTGATTTATAATCATGTTTTATATATACACCAATATTAATAGATTCTATTAATAATTCTTTAAAAAATTCCCAAAAGTCATCATCGTGCCCCACTGTTTCATTTCCAATATGGCTTAATTCATGTATACAAACGAATGTCAGTATATTTAAATCAACTAATTTACCATTTGTTCTTAAACATAATATTATTTTTTCACCTTTGTTTACAGTATAACTACTATAACTAGGGTTATCGATACCTTCTTTTATAACATCTGGATTAAAATTTTTTTTAAGTCTTTTAACTTTATTATTATTTGGATATGTTTTATACATATGATCTACAAGTAATATTAATTTTTCTCTTACTTTTGCAATTAAATCTGCTGCTTCTTGAGAATCATCTTTTATTTGAACGTCATAATTGCGATTATCTACTTTTGAAATGATCGTTTCAATATTACTATAATAATGATATTGATAAATTAAAAATGCAAAAATTATAATTAAAGATATAATTATTAGTGATGTATAGTTTATTTCCATTCTATAAATAAAAAATGAAATTATTAATATAAAAATTAAAATATAAATATTATCAATGAGTTTCTATAAAAAACGCGATTATGAAGAATTAACTGATACAAAAAAAGATATATCTTTTCAAATTACTGATTGGTTTACACCTGAAAGTGATAAAATACAAATTGATTATAATGAAGATCAGCGCGAATATGTAATTAATATGTATGGAAAAGATAAAGATGGTATTAGCATTTGTGCTAAAATTATGGGATTTATGCCATTCTTTTATTTGAAACCACCTGAAAGCTGGGAATTATTAGATGAAAAACAATTTAAATTGAAAGTAAATGAATTAAAAATTAAATTATTAGATGAAAAATATGAAACAAAATTTAAAACAAAAAAACAAATTATTTCAAGATGTTATCAAAATCATTTAAAAGATATTACTTATGAATATAAGAAAGATTTTTGGGGATTTACAAATAATAAAGATTTTAGATATATTAAAATTACTGTAAAATCATTAGCATTATTTAATAATCTAAAATATTATTTTCAAGATAATAAAGAAGGTTTTAAAATATGTGAAAGTAATATTGAACCATTTTTAAGATTTATCCATATTCAAAATATTAAACCTTGTGGATGGGTAAAACTTCTAAAATATTCATTAGAAGATCCACCTGAAACACGTTGTGATTATAATATTACAGTAAATTGGGATGATGTTGTACCAATTGACAATAATACAATCGCTCCATTAGTGATAGCATCTTTTGATATTGAATGTACTAGTTCTCATGGAGATTTTCCAGTAGCTATTAAAAATTATAAAAAACTAGCACAAGATTTGTGTATGATTTCAAAAGCAAATTTAGATGATAAAGAATTAATTAATAATATTATTAAAGCATTTGATAATGATGTCGAAATTAATAGTTATTATAAAATTAATAAATTATATCCTAAGACAAAATTAACAGAAAAACAAAAAACAACTCTTAGAGAAAGAGAAGAAGATCTTAGATTTGTACTAAATAAAATTAAAACAATTACTATTAACGAAGATGATGATGATGAAAAAGAAGATAAAGAAGATGATGATGAAAAGCCAAACTCATTATCTGTAAAAGAAGCTAATGAGATTGAAGAATGTTTGAATAAAAAATTATGTGAAATCCTACCAGAATTAGAAGGTGATAAAATTATACAAATTGGTACTACTATTCATATTTATGGAAATGATAATATTGTTTATAAAAATATTATAACATTAGATACTTGCGACGAAATTGAAGATGCTTGTGTTATTAGTTGTAAAACGGAAGATAAATTGCTTTTAAGATGGAAAAAAGAAATTATGAATATTGATCCTGATATTATTATTGGATATAATATTTGGGGTTTTGATATTGAATATATTTGGAATAGAGCTAAAGAATGTGGAATTACCAATAAATTTGCAATTGGATTTGGTAAAACAATTACACGTCCTATTTCATTAATAGAACAAAAGCTATCATCATCTGCATTAGGTGATAATACATTAAAATTATTTGATTTAGATGGTGTTGTTATGATTGATTTATTTAAAGTAATGCAAAGAGATCATAAATTAGATAGTTATAAATTAGATAATGTAGCATCATTATTTATTGGTTCACATAAAGATGATTTAAAACCAAAAGAAATTTTCGATAAATTTAAAGGAAATGCAACTGACCGTTGTGTAATTGCTAAATATTGTATTCAGGATTGTATATTGGTTAATAAATTATTACATAAATTGAAAATTATTGAAAATAATAGTGGAATGGGTAATGTATGTTTAGTGCCTCTTAATTATTTATTCAGAAGAGGTCAAGGAATCAAAATTTATTCATTAATTATCAATGAATGTATGAAAAGAGGCTTTATTATTCCGACAAAAAAATATGCAATTCAAGATATTGACATCGATGGTTATGAAGGTGCTATTGTACTTGAACCAAAAGAAGGTATTTATTTAGATGAACCAATTGTTGTATTTGATTATGGGTCTCTATATCCATCATCTATGATTTCAAAAAATTTATCACATGATACATATGTACTAGATGATAAATACTTAGAAATTGATGATCCGAACGTTGAATTTGTAAAAGTAGCATATGATTTATATGAAGGTCTTGGCGATAAAAAACATAAAGTAGGTGTTAAAGAATGTACTTTCGCAAAATATAAAGATGGTAGAAAAGGAATTATTCCAGATATTTTAACTGTATTATTAGATGAAAGAAAAAATATTAAAAATAAAATTGAATATAAAACTCTTATTCATAAAGATGGGCGTGAAATAACAGGGTTTATAAATGAAGATAATGAAAATCAAGTTATTATAATTACACCTGATAAACATAAATTTAAAGTAAATAAACCTGATGTAATTGAAATTAAAGATACATATAACAAATTTGAAAAAGATATATTTGATGCTTTGCAAGCAGCATATAAAGTTACAGCAAATTCATTGTACGGTCAAATTGGAGCTAGAACATCTCCAATTTATTTAAAAGAAATTGCAGCATGTACTACTGCAACTGGTAGAGAAATGATTATGATTGCAAAAGAATACGTTGAAACAAATTATAAAGCAGATGTAATTTATGGAGATAGTGTTATGCCATATACACCAATTACTTATAAAACAAATAATATTATTCATGTAAGTACATTCGAAGAAATTGATGGACTGTGGACTAATTATGATAAATTTAAAGCAAATGATAGCAATCGAACAAATAAAGAACAATTAAATCCTGATGATATGCATGTATGGACTGATAAAGGATGGGTTAAGGTTCGTAGAGTAATAAGACATAAGACTACTAAGAAAATTTATAGAATTACAACAACTTCTGGATTAGTAGATATTACAGAAGATCATAGTTTATTCAATATTAATCGAGATATAATTAAACCAAGTGAATGTAAAATCGGAGTTGAATTACTTCATAGTAAACCTGATATTCAAGAATATAATAAAGAAAAAATATATAATTTCATAGATAATGTATTAGTTGAAAGTTGTTGTTATGAAGATCAGATTATTATAGCAAATACACAAGTAGAAGCACAAGAATATTTCATTATATTAGAATTATTAAATTATAATGTTAATATTAAATTTGAAAATAACTATTATATATTGACATATATAGCAGAAACTAAAAATTCTAAATCCAATATTATTAATAAAATAGATGTATTGTATGAAAAATATTATGGATATGTATATGATATTGAAACAGAAAATGGTGCATTTCACGGAGGAATAGGACATTTAATTTTAAAGAATACAGATTCAATTTTCTGTAAATTTCCATTAAAGGATGATAAAAATGAATTATTATTTGGAAAAGAGGCTTTGCCAGAAGCAATTAGAACTGGTAAAGATGTTGCTAAAAATATTGCAAGTATTATGCCTGCTCCTCAAAAACTTAATTATGAAAAATGCTTGTATCCTTTCATCTTATTTAGTAAAAAGAGATATGTTGGAAATTTATATGAAAGTGATGTAGATCATTTTAAACAAAAATCAATGGGTATTGTATTAAAAAGAAGAGATAATGCCAATATAGTGAAGAAAATTTATGGCGGTATTATTGATATTATTTTAAATCAACAAGATTTAGAAGGATCTGTTAAGTTTTTAAGAAAAGAATTGACTGATTTAGTTTATGGTAATACAGATATTAAAGATTTAATATTATCAAAAACACTAAGATCTTCTTATAAAGATCCTACAAAAATCGCACATAAAGTACTAGCGGATAGAATTGGTATTCGTGATGCGGGTAATAAACCAGCTTGTAATGATAGAATAGCATATATATATATTAAAGTGCCAAATGCTAAATTACAAGGAGATAAAATTGAAACTCCTGAATTTATTCAAGAAAATAAATTACAACCAGATTATTTACATTATATTACCAATCAAATTATGAAACCAATCTTACAATTATATGCTTTATGTTTAACTGATTTGACTGATTATAAAGAATCTGATACTTACTGGGATAATATTGATGAAGAACTTAAAAAGAAACCAATGTATCAAGATGATATGAAGAGAAAACGCAGATTAGATAATTTAAAATTAATGAAAGTTCAAGAAATATTGTTTGATGAATTTATTAATCGATTAAAAGAACCAAAAGAAACAACTAAGAAGAATAAAGAATCAAAAACAAAAATAAAATTAATTGAACCAGAACCTATTATTAAGATGATTACAGATGCAACTGGTGATATTAAAATTATTAATAGTAAAGTTAAAGAAGGTTTATGTTATTCAATAAAAATAATGAAAGATAATAAGAATTTATATTCAAAAGAAAATAAGGAAGGGGTAAAAGATATTACAAAAGATAAATTATTAGATGATTTACTATTAGAAACTTATAAGAAATTTAAAGATGTTGATATTAAGATAGAAATTAAGATTAATTATAAAGATTATGTTAAAAAATTCAATTTACTTGTAAGTAAATATGATGAATTTAAGAAAAGAGCAGAAGCATTTGATAGAAAAAGTAATGACATTGGTTTAATAAAATTGCAAAAAGAATTACAGAACAACTTATATATATTGGAAATTAGTGATAAAATTACATTAATTTCTTAAAAAGAATTGCTTGGTTTTAAACGTCTATGTTGAACCAATTCATTATTTGCAGTTTCTATAATATTAATTTCATTAATTTTTTTTAAATTATAAATAATTATTTTATTTTTTTCTAATTGAATTGCTTGATTATCAATAATTTTAATATAATAATCGGTATTATTAATAATTTTATTATTATTATTTAAATCATAATATAAAGCTAAATTATCTAATTGTGTAATTATTGATACAAACATCATAATCATGCATTGTGATTCTAAAGATATTATATTAGAAAGAATATTAGCAAAATATGTTTTATAAGTCCAACTTGCTGTTAAAATAATTAATAGTAGAGCTAATCCTTTATTATTCATTTTTTAAAAAATATTAAAAAAAAAGATTATCAATTTTTATTTTGAAAGTTTATAGTATTTATTTTATTTCTACTTATATATAAAATGGGAGGAGGTGGAAGTAAAATAATATTAGCAAATGATTTTAAATATGATGAAAGTTTATTTGATACAACTCCATATAAATGTAAATATACAACAGCACATTGTGATAATTTTGTAAATTATAAAAAAAAAGATAATATAATTCAATTAATAACTATATTTATATTTTTATTATTATTTTTTACATTTAAATATATATAAGGATAAATTTATTTATAATAAATATGGGAGTGTAGTTCAACGGTTAGAGCACAGCTCTTATGAAGCTGAGACCTGGGTTCAACTCCCAGCATTCCTACATATTTTTTTTAATTATAACATAATAAGTTATAATTTTCAAATTTCTTTTTAAATATTTCAGTGTCAGGATAAGTATTATTACCAGGACGATTTTGTATTCCAGGAACATGTGTTTTAGCATAAAAAAATTTGGCATATTCTAATGCATCTGGTTTTATATGTCCGTGTTTGTAATCATTACCCCAAGGTTTACCTGAAAAATTAGTATCACCGCTATATAGTCCCGCGTTTAAGTAATTAGGTAATTTATCCATTATTATTATATAAAGAAAAATAAATATAAATAAACATTAAAAATGAGTGAAAAAGACTTTGTTAAAGATGGATTACAAAATGAAGATATTGTAAATATAATTAAACAAATTAGACCAGAAATCGAAAAAGATGCAAGCGACGATAATATTGAAAAACTTAAAAAAAAATTTAGTTTTTTTGCAGATAGATATCCTGTATTATTTGATTTATCTACTAGAAAAGATCATTTTAGTTGGGAAAATTTAAATTACTTTTTAAATATGCGTACAAAAATTATAGAAGATAATTTAACTACTGATAAAGCATCTGTAATTGTAGGACAAGATATGTATAACAAATATGTTAATATAACAGAACCACCTTCAAAATTTGAAAGAAAGCAAAAAAAGAGTAAAACTTAAAAATCACCATCATATTCATTTTCATATTCACAATCATTACAATCGTCATTATCATTTGAATTATAATCATAATAATCATCATATTCATCATCACTATATTCACAATAATCATGTTCTTTCTTTTTTTCTTCTTCTTCCATTTGAAGTTTAAGTTCATATTGTCTGTCAATTTCATCATAGTCAATTGGTTCTTTTGGTGGAGGATTAATAAACATATATTTATAATGATCTTCTACATCATCATCTCTTTTTTCAGGTTCATTATCAATCATATTAAAAGAAACAATATCTTTCTTTTTATCAACTAAATAAGTATCTTTATAACTTCTTAAATAATATTCAAGAAGTTTAGTTTTATTTTGAATTGATTTATTTTGTTGAATATAATAATTGATTAAGAAATTCATGCGATGATTTAATACATTATCTTTCAAACTTTGATTTGTCATCATAAATGTAGAATAACAATTCAAATATACATTAATATCATTATTGTATAGAAAATAACTGAAACTGTTAAACATTATAATAAAATTATATAATATATAAAATCATTTTTTTATTTAGTTTTATTAGATAGTTATAATGCCGATAAATCATGTGGATGACAGATTGGCATTATATAATAATATAAATGATTTTATAAATGATTATATAAGAAAAAAAGAGAATAATAATGAAGAGTCTAGATGTTTAACAAAAGATAATAAATTAAATTTTAAAGGTCAAATATTTTTAGATAAAAAAATAGGAGTTTTATCTTTATCTGGTAATATTTATATATCACATATTACTCATGAAAATACTGATTATCAATTTATAACAAAACTTCAATTAAATGGTGAAGGTTTAGAGTCTGATGCTGAAAATGAATTAAAAATTTTAGAATTAATTAAAAATTATTTATTACAAGATAATTTTACTAATAAAACATTCAATATTCATTTACCTATATTATATAATAATTTAGAATGCATACATTATAATATTAATCAAAATATAATCACAATTAAAGATGATGAAACAAAAAGTATAAATTTAGATGATATTAGTTATTATTCTACATTTGTTGAAAAAGCAGATGGAAGTTTAGAAGATTTTGTTGAGAATAAAAATTTCACTGATACAGAATTACTTAATGTTATAATGCAATGTATGATATCAACTTATTCATTACATAAATTAAAAGTAATACATAATGATTTACATACAGGTAATTTTTTATTTTATGAAATTGCTAAAAAAGATAATCAATATTTTGAATATATAGTAAATCTGAATGATAAATCAACATTTGTATTTTATTTAAAAAATGTTGGATATAATTTTTTGATTTGGGATTTTGGTAAAAGTCAAATAATTAAAAAGAAAGATAAACATTTATTAAAATTTTTGAATAATGATTATTTAACATTCTTTTTAAGTTTATATAGTATTTTATTAAAACAGAATAAAAAAACTAAATATTATCAACTTATATATTTTATAGGCGCATATTTATTAACTTTTGAAAGATTAAATAAAAATAAAAATATTTTTTATTTATTATATCATATTTTTGAAAAAGACTATAATTCTAAAACAATTTTATTAGAATTACCAGAGGGTGCTGAAATTTTAAAAACAATATATATATAGAAATATGTTAGATAGTATATATGATAAATATTATATATTTAAAAATATAATAAAATTATTAAAATATGATAGCAATGAAGAAAAATGTTTAGTTCCTTTAAAAGGTAAAAACTTATATAAAATAAATGATAAAATTGTTTTAAAAAAAAGAATAGGTCATGATTCCGTATATGGAACAGTCTTTTATTCATCAATAAATAAATACAAATTTATAACAAAAGTTCAATTAAATGATAACGTTGGTGAAAATGAAGTTAAAATATTAAAAAAAATTAGAATATATGCATTAAAAACTTTAAATTTTCATTTACCACTATTTATAAAAAATTTTACATGTAAAAGTTATGATATATTTGATAAAAGATTACCTGCAAATATAACAGAAAAATATTATTATTCATATAATTCTACATTAGCAGAATTAGCAGATGGTTCAATACATGAATACATTCAAAAAATATTTGAATTATCAACACCCTTTAATATTGAAAAAAAAATAATTAGCGCAATTAAACAATGTATAATTGCATTGATGACATTACATTATATTGGTATATATCATAGAGACGCTCATTTAGGAAATTTTTTATATTATAAAGTTAAAAATACAAATGGATATTATGAATATAAATATAAAGATAAAAAATTTTATTTAGAAAATACTGGTGCTATTTTTATGGTTTGGGATTTTGGCAAAAGTAAACCAATAGAGGATTTTAATTTTTTACAAGATTATAATGTTTTTATACCATATATAATAAAACATATAAATAAATATAAAATTGATTTTAAACCATATTTTTATGAATTCTTAGAAAGTTTAATTGAAGATATGAATATTTATAAAAATAGAGATGATATTATTGCTAAGTTTTTTTTAGATGATAAAAAACCAACTGGTAAATTATTAGGCGCCGTTAAATTGTTTTAATTTAGAAGCAATATTATTAATTACATCTTGTATTTTATCTACATCAACATCTTTATTATGTTTATAGTGAATATAAACATTATTATTTTTTATAATTAAAATAATTCTATTGTTAATTTTAAATTCAATAATATCAGCAATTTGTTTATAATTTATATCATTCGTGCATGCAAATGTATATGTTGGTAATTTTATTTCATTATAAACTAATACATAAAAATCTTCATTTATTTTATCAATATTTTCTAATTTTCTTGTATAAACATACTGACTATCATTTGTTAAATCATAAACATAATTACAATTATTACGACAATAATATGCGTTTTGAAATTGTTTTGTTTTTTTAAAAGATTGTTTTATTTTTCTTAAAATATTGTCATTCATAAATATATTTGATTTTTTCATTAAATATATTTCAATAATATTTGTATTAGGTGTAATAAGTTTTTTAATATCAATCATGTGAATAACTAAATAATTATATTGTTAAATTCATTTTTTATTTTTAATATAAAAAAATGAATTAATATATTAAGAAAAAAAATATGGATGCCAAAAAAGATTTATATAAAGACTGGACGAAAGATAAACTAGTTTCTTTTTTAACAAATGCAGATAAACATTATTATAATACTGGAACTCCTTTAATTGATGATGAATTATATGATGAAATGAAAGACTATTTAAAATCAATTGATAAGAAAAACCCTTATTTTAAAAGGGTTGGTGCTGATGTTGATAATAAAGTTAAATTGCCTTTTTATTTAGGTTCACAAGATAAAATTAAAGATGATCCAAAAATTTTAAATAAATGGATAATTAAATATAATGATCCTAAATCTTATATTATTAGTGAAAAACTTGATGGTATATCATGTTTAATTACTTATATTAAAGGTGAAATTAAAATTTATACAAGAGGTGATGGATATTACGGACAGGATATAACATATATTAAGGATTATATTAATGGTATTTTGACAACTAAAATACAAAAAAAAGATATTGCTGTTAGAGGTGAATTAATTATTAGTAAAGATAATTGGGAACTAGTTAAAGAACATGGTTCTAATGCTAGAAATTTAGTAGCAGGTCTTATAAATTCAAAAATTTTAAAGAAAGATTTATTGAAATATGTTGATTTCGTTGTTTATGAAGTAATAGATGAAAAAACTAAAAATAGTTTAAAAGATTTGAAATTTAATGTTGTTAAACACACAGAAGTATCCGAATTATCTATCGATTTTCTATATAATTTATATAAAAAATGGAAAGATGAAAGTAAATATGAAATAGATGGTTTAATTGTAAGACATAATGAGAATTATAAGAGAAAAGAAGGTGAAAATCCTAAATATTCATTTGCTTTTAAATCACTTAATATGCATAAAGAAGTTGAAGTAGTTGTATCTGATATTGAATGGAATATCAGTAAAGATAAATATTTAAAGCCTATTGTTAAATTTAATGAAATTTCATTAAATGGTGTAAAAATTAAACAAGCAACTGGTTTTAATGCTGATTTCATTGTCAAAAATAAAATAGGTATCGGTTCAAGAATTATAATTATACGTTCGGGTGATGTAATCCCACATATTAAAGAAGTATTGAGTCCTGCAACAAATAATAAACCATTAATGCCAGTTGTTCCTTATATTTGGAATAAAAAAGATATTATTTTAGATGATGTATCTAAAAATAGAGAACAAGATATAAAAATTTTCAGTAGTTTTATGAAAGCATTAAATATTAAAGGTATAGGCGAAGGAATAATTACGAAATTATATGATAGTTCATATGATACTTTACAAAAAATAATAAAAATATCAAAAGAAGATTTGTTAAAAATAGATGGTATTAAAGAGAAAAGTGCTACAAATATTATAGAAGCATTGAAGGATATTTATAAGAAAAATTGTTTAGAAATAATGCATGCTTCTAATATATTAGGTAGAGGTTTGGGTGAAAGACGATTAAAACTTTTAATTGATACTTATCCATATATATGTGAAAACCAAGAAAAAGCTTTAAAATTAAAAAAGGAAGATATATTAAAAATTAGTGGTTTTGGTGAAGTAATGGCTGATTCAATTATACAAAATTTAAAAACTTTTCTTGAGTTTTACAATTCTTTATTTGATATAACGGATAAAAAAGTAGTAATTGAAAAAGAAGTAGTAGCAATAAAAAAAGATTCAAAATATAATGGTAATATATATGTATTTAGTGGAATAAGAGATAAAGAATTAGAAAAATTAATTGAAAATAGTGGCGGAACAGTAGCAAATACAGTGACAAAGAAAACAACTCTTTTAATAGTAAAAGATATTACAGATAATACAACTAAAATACAAAATGCTAAAAAATACAATATTCCTATTATTTTATTTGAAAAATTTATTAAATAATTATTAAGTAAATAATGAGTTGTGAAAATTATAATTATAATTTAGCTTTTAAAAATGCAACATCAAATGCTTTGTATAGTTATTATACTAACTTAAATAATTTTCATAAAGCATATCCTGATATTACAGGTGATATTGGTACTGATTCTTATAATCCAATAGATAATACTAATGTTTTTAGTGATGGTTTTAAAAATGAATATAGTAATGTAATAAATACCGATTTGAATAGTATAGATCCAACATTAGCAAATTTATATGTTGAAGATGGAAGTAATGTATATGCTAATTGTGTTTTACAATCTGGCAGTAAATGGTTTACAACTAAAATATTAGATCATAATAAAAGTATATGTGAAATTGTAGATGATATAGATTTTAAAAATAAATTAATTAACAAAAATAATATATATTATACAAATTTTAATGGTAAGAATAAAGATAAACCTGCTAAATCACTTTTTTGTTCTAATATTAATAAAGCATATTGTGAAAATCGTTGGTATGATTGGATAATAACACCAAATTATTATTTAGGTAATACTTATTATAAAGATATTGGCAAATATACACAATTTGATGTAAATAAATGTTATAAACCATGCAATGGTGATTCATTGCCTTTTATAACAGAAAAAAACGAATATAAATGTATACCAAAAAAATATTATCAAAATGGAATATTTGCAAATAAATATATGTTTTCACCAATAGGCTTAATAAACTTAATAGGTAATTATGCTGCTACATTAGATCCTGGTAGAAATATACTAGATAAAAATCCATTAAATGATTATAATTTTACATTATATAGATTAATTTTACAATATAATTTAAAAAATAATGTTGATAGTAATATTTATGATATTACTGCGAATATAAGTAATTTAGCTGTAAGTTATAACAATGTATATGATAATTTTTCAAATATTTATAATGAATTTAAAAATTGTATTGATGAAAATATTTTAAAAAATTTTAATAAAACTGATAATCAATCTTATAGTTTTTCAACTAATTTTACTTATAAAAGTCCATTATTTAATGAAAATGAACCTGATATGTATACATTAAAAGGTTTAAATACTAATAATTTATTAACAGATCCTATATTAATTCATACATGGTTATTAGCAAATACATTTACACCATATCCAAATGAGGATGATATAAGTGATTTAAAAAGCAGTGGATTAGTACCAATAAATATTAATAAAAATCAAACGAGAGGATTATTATTTGATTGCTTATTTAATAAAATATATCAAGAAGAAGATAAAGATGATATTGAAAATAATAAATATATTAAAAAATTATTAGCAAATAGATTAAAAAATATTTTCTTTAAAGCAGTAAATATATGTTATGATAAAAAAACAAATTTTGGGAAAAATATAATAGAATTAACTAAAAAAGCATTAACAAATGCTGATTTAAAAAATCATATATATACGAATAAAATGTATTTACCTCAAAAAGGAATTGTTTCAGGTACTATTAATGTTCTACAAAATAATAATATTGGTTTTCAAAATATATCTAATTTACAACAATTATTAGAGCAATCTTCTGTTGAAAATTTTAAATTATTTAAATATTATGATGTTGATTTAATATCTAGTATAAATAAAAAATATTCATTATTAGATATCACAAATCCAGTTATAATTCCACAACAATTAGATTTTAATAAATATTTATTTGCTTATGAAGATTTAGAAACTAAAATAAAATGTGTCAATGGCGAAATATTTGATAATAATGAAAAAAAATGTGTAAAAAGAGATCCTGGTAAAGAAATGAAAATAGATAATGATATAGATGATGTTTATAAAATCCCAAATTTAAAAAAAATATTTTCTCAATTTTTAAAAATAGTAATAGCAATAATTATAATAGTTGTAATTTATTTCTTATTTCATATAGCATATGAACCATTGATGAAATTAATAAATATGCTATATATGTATTTAATTGAATTTTATTTAGATATTAATTTATACTGGAATAAAGATAATAAAGAAAAAGATGAATATGAATTTACAAAATATAAATTAGAAAATTTAGATAAAAATATATCTTTACTTGAATCAGACATCGCATTTAGAAAACAAGCTAATACTTAGAACAAGTTGAGAATGATTTTCTATGTAATTCATGTATTCCATATTTAAGAATGGCATTTCTGTGATTTAATGTAGCATATCCCATATTTTTTAATAAATCATATTTATTTAAATCTGGATTATCATTAACTAATTCAATAATTTCTTTATCATGATAATCTTTTGCTAATATTGAAGCAGCTGCAATATTAATATAAGATTGATCGCCTTTTGTAATACATTTAAATTCAATTACGTCATCGTCATCATCTGGACTAATAATTGGTTTAAAATAATTACCATCTACAATAATAGATGTAAATTTTTTATTTTTATATGCTTGAAATAAGGCTCTATGCATTGCTTTAACAGAAGCTTGTAATATATTTATATCATCAATTTCTTTTGGATTACATGTTCCAATACCATAAGTTAATGCTTTTTCTTTAATATATTCTGCTAAAATTCTTCTTTTTTTAAATGATAATTTTTTAGAATCTTTAATTTGTATAAATAGATCATCATTTAAATCATCTGGCATAATTACAGCTGCTGCAACAACATTACCAAATAATGTTCCTCTACCAGCTTCGTCGACGCCAATTGTATTAATATCACTTTTTTGATACATTTTATTTTATGTTATATAATAAATATCAATTTTTATATAAAAATTGATTTTAAGAATAATTAATTTAGTTAAATATATAAATAGACGATATGGAGGAATTAATGCATAATTTTAACAAAATTTTAGATGAAAAAAGAGAAGAAATAATACAAATAGCTAATAATAAAAAAAAGAAAACAGTTGAAAAAAAAATGACACAAATAGAAAATGATAAACTCCCTGTTGACATATCATCTACGATAAGAAGAATAAATGAAGCCGCGGAAAAAAAATATAAGGATTCGGCGAAATATAAGAAAGAGATTAATGCAACGAATTGAAATTTTAAATAATTTAAAAAAACAACCTTACATCAAGCAACGTAGTGAAGAATGGTATAAAATGAGAGAAAATAGACTAACAGCTAGCGATTTGTATGATGCAGTACATAATCCTCGTTCTTTAATTAAAAAGAAAATCAAAAATGTTAGTTATAATTCTTATTCTATTCCAGCTTTAAAATGGGGTTGTATGTTTGAAAAGATTGCAACTGATATTTATTCACATATAAATAATGTAAATGTCAATGAATTTGGTTTATTAATTAATGAAAATATTGAAAATTTCGGAGCTTCACCAGATGGAATAACAGACGATGGAATTATGATTGAAATTAAATGTCCTTATACAAGAGAAATAATTGATAAAACTATTCCAAATAAATACTATTATCAAATGCAAGGACAAATGGCTGTGTGTGGATTAGATATTTGTGATTATATTGAATGTAAATTTAAGACATTTGATACAGAAGAAGAATATATTCATAATATTCATAATATTTCTAATATTGAAAATTATAAACATGGTATTATAATTGAAAAAAAAGATAAAACATATTACTATACTAAACCAAATCAAAGTTATGATGATAATTTTAAAGAAATTAGTGATAAAGTTCTTGATAATAAATGTACTTATTGGATGCTTGAATTGATTAATATTCAAAGAGTTAATTTTGATAATGATAAATGGAACAATGAAATTAAATTTAAAATTAAAGATTATTGGAATTTATATCAAACAGAAAAAAATAATAATAAACCTTCAAATTTATTTATTGAAGATAGTGATTAATAATTTTATTATTTACGTTTAATTTATATATAATTGTTTTTGCAGTAAAATCATTTTCAATAAATTTAATTTTGTCTTTATTAAATAATAAACCATCATAAAATAATATTATTTTTACATAACTTGAATTCAAATCATTTAATTGTTCTTTTATTTTTATAATTGTATAAATATTTTTTAATTTATTGAAATTAAATTTTAATTTTGTTTTTCGTATATCGTTTGCTATTAATTCTATAATTTGATTAGAATCAGTTATGATACTATCTATAACCGATGAATACAATGATGTCTTTGCATTATTTAAAAAAATATGTAATTTTAAATAATCATCATCATTATCTAATCCATTTCTAATAGAAGAATATTTAATAAATAAGTTTTCATCTAATAAATTATCTTTTGATGATAAATTATTTATTTTATTAAAAAATGCATATTTTTCAATAAAAATATATACAATAATTATTAATATCACGATTAATATTATTAAAATAAAAATATCACTCATTCTATATTATTCTTACTTTAAAAAAATTATACTCTTGAACCAAAAGCAATCATTGAACCATTTTCACTTGATATATTTTGATTTACAGGATTTATTGGTATATCATTTAAATTATAAATTGTATCTTTATTTATAGTTATTGGTGTTTTGTATTTTAAAATATTGTTTGAATATTGATATAAATTAGTTGCAACAATATTAAAAGCTTGTAAAGTATTTATATTAAAATTAATATATGTATTTAATTGTATATTATAATTTGATATAAATCTTATTTTTAATATTGCAGATTGATTATTAATAGAAGGTACTAATATATAATTCGCATTTATTATTTGTGGTGTATAAACATTATCAACAATAGAAATAGCAGGATTAATATTGGATCCTAATAATATTTTATTATTAACATTGTCAAATGATGCTAATATACCATTACTATTATATATATTAATTCCTTTTACATTTTTAGATTTAGTATTTATATTACTTGAAAATATATTAAATATACCACTATCATCAATATTCATACTAATACATTTTTGCTCGCTTAAATTGGTATTATTATCACATAAATTAAAAAATTTGCTTGAATTATTTGTATGAACTGTTAAAGAAGACCAGGTATTTAAATTATGATTTAAATTTACATCAAAATCTGATACTATTTTTTTTGTATATATATCAGTTATAGGAGAATTATTACTTGTAATATTAAAAATATTATTAACAATATTTGAATTAAGAGTAGAAATATTATCATTAACAATATTTGATGAATTTAAAATATTACTATTAACACGTTTTACATCATTAATAATTGTTTTTTGTAATTTATTAAATGCATAACTAGCATAATTAATTTGTTTTTCAGATTTTAAAAGATTATTATTAATATTTGTTTTATAATTTTTTTGATTATCATATAAATATGCCATTACAATAAATATTAAAAAAAATATAATTAATGTAAAAATACCCATCAATATTATTACTATTCCATTCATTTTATTCTATCATTTAATTATATATTTATTATTTTATTCTTCATCTCAACTATGATTGTTAATATTATTATATATTTATTATTTTAATTTCATCTTTATTTACTTCAACTTTATTATTTGATATTAGTTCTTCTTCTGATTCTTCATATTCGCTATTACTATCTTCTTCTTCTGACTCTTCATCATAACTATCACTGTTTTCGCTATTAATTTCTTCTTCTTCCTCAGATTCTTCCTCAGATTCTTCATTAGTAGATTCTTCATCAGATTCTTCATTAGTAGATTCTTCCTCAGATTCTTCATTAGTAGATTCTTCATCTTCACTATTAATATATTCATCTTCTGATTCTTCGTCATCATCTATTTTTTCACCTCCTTTTTTAGATTTTGCTGTTTTCTTTTTAACTTCTTCTTCAATAACATCATCATTTCCTGATTTTAAAGTTTTGCAATGTTTTTCTAATTCTTTATAAATAGCACTTGATGTATTTAATTCACGACCAGTAATTGGATTTTTAGGTTTTAATGGATTTTCTTTTTTATTTTTAGCCCAGATTTTACAATCTTCAGGTGTTAATTCTCTCTTAAAATATTTAGAAGTAATACCTTTTTTATCTTCTTCTTGAATTTCTTCTTCTTCAACTTTTGCTTTTTTCTTGGTTTTTGGTTTTTCTTCTTGAATTTCTTCTTCTATTATTGCTTTTTTCTTCTTTTTTTCTTCTCCATCTTTTTTTGCTGGACGTTTTGTTTTAATTTTAACAGTTTCTTTATTTTCATCTTCATCGTCTTCTTCAACATATTCATCAACTTCGACTTCATTTAATTCTTCAATTGGTAAATTAACATGATCGCAGTTAAAACGCATTTGTATTCCCATTGCTTCTAATTCTTGGTTTAGCAACTTCATACAATAAGGGGTTTCTATTATATTTGTTTCATTTGTAATACAATTGGGACAATATGATGAATTAATTTTAGTTGAATATTGTGGAATTGTACCACATTTTTTACACACTTGCCAACGATATTTATCAGAACGTTCCATCATACTTTCTTGTATAAAACCAGATATCCCATGACTAATTAAACTATCACGTTCCATTTCACCAATTCTTAGACCACCTTCTTTTCTTCGACCACCAGTTGGTTGTCGTGTTAATTGTGTCATAGGACCTTTACCTCTTGCATTAATTTTTTCAGCAACCATATGTTTTAATCTGAAATAATAAGTAGGACCTATAAAGATTTCAGTATTTATTTGTTTACCAGTATGACCGTTATATAAAATTTCATTACCATATTTTTGAAATTTATTTTTCTCTAATTCTTTATAAATTGATTTATGATCTATATCTATATAAATTGTACCGTCTCCAAGTGTACCTTGTAAACAACATAATTTAGCATATATACATTCAACCAAATGTCCTATTGTCATACGTGAAGGAATAGCATGAGGATTAACAATTAAATCAGGTTTAACACCATCTTTTGTAAAAGGCATATTTTCTTCTGGTAATATCATACCTATTACACCTTTTTGACCGTGCCGTGATGAATGTTTATCTCCAAATTCAGGAATTTTTAATTTTAATAATCTTACTTTACATATTCGTGTAAAATCATCAACGCCAGTTTTATTATCCATATAAATCTTATCAACATGACCGTAATAACTTTCATCGCTTACAATTGAAACATCAGTATAAGTGGTTTCTTTTACTTGTTCTATAAAAACTCCTTTTTTAACTTCTTTTAATGTTTCTTTAATCAAAACCATACCAATTATAACAGCTTTTTGTCCTCTTGGTATATAAGAACCTTTTTTTATAATACCATTTTCATCTAATAATGAATAATCGGCTCGTTTAATTCCAGAAATATTATTATCTTTAAAAATCATTGGATTTGAAAAAATAATTCTTTCATAATCATTTACTCTTTTTGCAGTTGCTGTTATTGATTTATAATAAGATACATGAAATAAACCTCTTTCTATTGAATTTTTATTTATTATTAAACTATCTTCTTGGTTATAACCAGAATATGTCATAATAGCAACTATTAAATTTACACCATTTGCCATATAATCACTACCTGTATATTGAGCGTGGCGTGTATTTATAATAGCTTTTTGTGGATAATGTTGAATAAATCCAAATGTATCAAATCGTTTTGTAAAATTAGTTGCATATATTCCAATTGCTTGTTTTGTTTGTGCTGCATGGAAAACATTACGCGCGCCAGCATTATGATTACACATAGGTATATTACCTGTAACAACACTAACAATAGTAGAAGGATGAATTTCTAAATGAGTATGAAAAATATTTATTTCTTTATTATACATTGCTATTAATGAAACATCTGATTCTTGGGCGTCTACATATTCAATAACTGCTCCATCTTTTTCTAAAACTTCTAAAATTTTATCAATTTGCATTCCTTTAAATTTATCAAGAGTCAAAGGATTAATATAATAATTTTTATAATATAATTGTTCGTTTTTATCTTGAAAAGGACAATGTTTACCAATTATCATATCAAACCAATTAGTATATTTTTCATCAAACACAACTGCTTTTCCATTTTTAACAATTAATAATGGTCTTACGGCTCTACCTGTTTCTGTAAATATTCTTATTTCATTATATGATGTATGCCATGATATAGATGTTAAAATATTAAATAAAGCATTTCTTCTATAAGCTTTTAATATTCTAGTAATTTTAATAGGATTATTTGTAATACCAAACCAAGTATTATTAATAAAAACACGTGTTATATTTTTGTCTAATGGTAAAATATAATTTTCAATAGGTATAACTCCAATATCTAATAAACATAATTTAATATATTCAGGATCTGTACCAGCAGTAACCTTGGATAATAATGCTAAATTTTTTAAATATCCAATTGAACCACCATCAGGTGTTTCAAAAGGGCACATAATACCCCATTGTTGTGAATGAAGACGATGAGGACTTGTTATTTTTAAACTTCTATCAATTGGCATATTAATACGTCTTAAATGAGATAAATATCCAATATAACTAATTCTTGATAAATCTTGAACTCTGCCTAATTCAGGATCTTCATCTGTTGCTAATCCCCAACGTCCTTTTAATGATTTAGCAAAAGTATCTGCAATTAATACAACACGTATTAAACGATATATATTATCTTTATTAATAAAATCTTTAAAATTATTAGTTGTTTTCCAAGCTCCATAATAATAAAATTGATCTAATGTATCACGAATATCTTTTCTTAATTTTGCATATGCTTCTTGAAATAATTCAGCAAGTAAAAATCCACTAATATTTATTCTTTTATAAAAATAATTATCTCGATCTGTTTGTTTTTTTATTTTAAGACAAACATTTATAAATTCTTTTGTTAAATATCCTAAATATTTACTTTTATTTTCGAAAACTGATATATTAGGAAATACATCTGCTGACAATATATATTTTACATGTTCTGTTGTCTTATATTTAACTCTAAATTTAATATAATTTAGAGCATCTTCTTGTGTGTAAATATATTTTTTTTCACCATCTTTATTAATATAATAATTATCACATAGTGAAGGTCTAATAAAGTTGGCAAAATAATTTTCTTCAACTTTTGAATTATTTATACCAAAAATTGCTTCATATATATCTTTATCACTTTCTAAACCAAGAGCTCTGAATACTATAAATAATGGTATTTTACCTTCAACAGTAGGTAAACTTAATAATATACAATTTAATTGATTTTTATATTTTTCTGTAACCTCTTCTTCTTCATTTTTTACTAAATAAAATTCGACACTCTTTGGTTTTAATAATGATTCACCAGAATCAGCACTACATCTAATAAAACCTTTATAATTAAAATTGTCATCATCTTTTAATAAATTAGTAAATAGACAATTTGTTGTTAAACTTTCTTGTGCTACAATAACTTTTTCTTTTCCATCAATTATAAAATATCCACCACAATCATAAATACATTCTCCTAATTGTTGTAAAACTTTATTACCATTACCATTTAATATACATATATCACTATGCAACATAATAGGAATACTTCCTATTGCAACATTTTTTAATGTAGTTGTAATAACTTCTTGATCTTCATTTGTTATTCTTACGAAAACATTAGCATAAATATGAGTTTCATATGTTAAATTTTTAAGTCTTGCATCATTAGGTGTTAAAATTTTATTAACTATTTTATTATCAACAGTTTCTCTAATAATGGGATGATCTATAAAAATTTCATCTGATTTTTCACCTCCAACAAAAACGTCAACCTGAATAATTTTTTTATTTTTATCATTTTCATCATATTTAATCATAGTAATTGGATTATATGATTTGATAGTTTTAGGAATGTATGATTTTATTAACTCTCTATAACTATCTAAATGATGATTAGTAAAAGGATATTTATGATTTTTAAAATATAAATCTATAATACTCCAATCGTCCATTTATATTCTATATATAAAAAAAATAAATATATTATAACTCTTTTTTTAATATTTATTTATGTATAATGGTGGTTCGTATAAATTTCCATATTCATCTGTTTTTCCAACATACTTATTACTTCTGTCATAATAATTAGGATCAGAAATACCATTTTTTGCTTCTTCAATTTTATTATCAATATATTCTATAAAACTTTTATCTGTTGCATCTATAAAACCATTAGCAAATACACGTAATTTACCTTCATTGTTTAAATAAAATACAAATGGAGCACGTTTTGTTTTATCTTTATCTATTAATTTTAATTTACTATCTCCAAGTACATCTTTTACTCTTATATACCCTGATTCAGGTGCTTTAAATGATACTGATATTTTTAATGATAATGCCACACTAACTGGATTAGTTATTTCCAAAAGACTTAAATAATAATAAAGAGTGTTATCTATATTATTAACTAAAACATGTCCTTTTTCATTTACAGTTAAATAATATTTATCATTAAATGAATATTTTTTTTGATTAATATTTATTCCTTCATTTTCATTTATAACTTTATCAGGAGTTAATAATTTTGATCCCCATGGTGGTGATTCTATATATTCACTATTTTTTGTATATATATATAATGGAAATATTACCTCTTGAATACCTGGATAAACACTATTTAATAACATTAATTCTTTAATAATATTTACACTATAATCACGACTATAATGATTTTTATCATTATTTGTATCTGAATCATATTGTTGTTTTAAAAAAACATTTAATACATTATTTATAACATCAACAGGTGTTTGTTGCATATTTACTTTATCATTTGGTTTACCTTTACAAAAATCACTATCAAAACCAGGTTTATCTTTTTCAGTATAACAATATTCGTTTATTATATAATCACTCATATAATCAGATAAATATGTAATTACTTTTTCTGAATTAACTATATCTTGTGGTGTTTTTACTTTATTATTATCAACTTCTTCAACACCACATTTATATCGTACTGTTTGTGATAAACATTTTGATGGTAAAAATGGTGAAACTTTAAGTGCATTATTTATATTATCACCATCATTATCAGATAATCGTGGTAATAATGATTTAAAATCTTCTCCGCCTGATTCACTTAAACATCCTCCTTGATTACATAAATTTATTAAATCATTTCTAAATGTAAATTTAATATTATCTTGTTTTTTTAGAATATTTATATAAGCATCAACTGCTTGTTTTGGTGCATTTTTATGTGTTTCTCTTATTTTAGTTTCATCAAATGTATTAACTTCTGTAATACCATTAAATTCTGTTTTAGTAATTAAACTTAAAAAATAATAAGATGAATTAATAATATCTTTAAAATTTGTGATATATTTATATTGAGTTGTTAAAAATGGAAAAAAAATAATCACTTTAAGATTACCTTTAAAATCATATTTTGTATGAGGTAGTGAATTATATTTATCTTTTATTGTCTTATCTCCAGATTTATTAATATAATCTTCCATATAATTTTGCAAAGCAATACAATAACCTTGATTTTTTTTTATATTAATTGTAAATTTATCATTATTATCAAAAACACTATATGAATATTCTAATTTTCTTGAAAAAGCAACATAAATTGGTGATAAAACTTTCATTGAAATCGTTGATGGCGAAACTTCATTTATTTTTTTATAAACATTATAAATATTATTATCGATATCGTTTTCAACAGTTTGCAAAGTGGAATTGAATGATACTGTTAATGAAGATTTAGGAATATGATAATTATTTTCATATTGTTCTTGTGTTGATAAAATACATCTTACATATTCTAAATTATTAAATGTTAATGGATCAGTTCTAATATTTTTTGCAGATTTACAATAATCAATATCTTTATATTCTGTTTTAGAATTATTACCACCCATCTTTTATTAATTAATATACATTATTATAAATATATAAAATGATATTATTAATAATAAAATTAATGTTATAATATATCCATAAATAAAATAATAATTATATCTTATAAATAATCCATGAAATGCTAAAATTAAAAAATAAATTGATAATAATATAAATATATATATATTGTTTTTAATTTTTGAAATATATTTGTCATATTTATTTATTTCTGGAGCATTTTTATTAATGTATAATGTTTTAAAGGTTTTCTTATATTTTTCATTAATATATTTTAGAACAGCTATTTGAGCGTCTTTATATAAATTACCATATGAAGAATCATCAAATAATTTATCTAATAGTATATATGTTTTATTTCCAGATTTACCAATAAAATCAAATGTATTAAACAATTCTGGTATATCAGATTGTTTATAAAATAATTTAGTATTATCGAAATTATTTAAATCAGTGTATTTTAATATATCATTATTATTAACTGTATTATTAATAAAAATATTTAATTCGTTTGAATCAAATATTTTATTAATATTTTTAATACTATGTATTATATTTTTATCAATTACTTTATTTTCTCTATAAATTATATTACACATTTCATAATAATTTTTATATGTTTGTAAATATTCATCCTTTTCAATATTACTTAAAACTGTAATCAAACTATATGATGCAAATAAGTAAAATATAAATATTATTGTAAATGATATAGAATATAAATTAATAGTTTTTATTAATACTATAAAAAAACATGATAATAACATTAAAATAAATAATATAGCATATATTAATGTATTTAATATCAAACTATAATTATCATTATCAATATTAAAAAAATATTTATATAAATTATATCTAATTTTATAATATTCTTCCATTCTAACTAATAAATATTTTATTTAATTACAGCCTGTTTCTAACTGATACATATATCCAATTTTATAATTGATAAAATATAATATACCAATTGCTCCAAATATTAATACAACTATACTTAATAAAAATAAATCAACTTGAAAATCAACATTATTCATTTTATTTTGTTTCACTTTCACCTACAAACAATTTAGATAAATATTCAAATATTAAATTATTAAATAAAACATATTTTTGCGCCGCATTAACAAACCAATCATAAAAAGTATTACTTTCTCTTGAATTAGCAACTAAATCAGCAATATAATAAAATGCTATTAAATTAAATATAAATATAACTATGATATAAATACAAGCAAATAAGAATGCATTAAATGTACCAGTATATGAAATAATGTTTTTATTAATAAATGTTATTGTTCTACTTATATTTTGATTAATTATTTCATATTGTTCTAATTTATCAGTTGGTATTGTTTTATAATAATCTAATTCTTCATGATAAGGTTTTAATAATTTTCTTTCATTAGCATTTAAAAAGGACATAAACGAATTTTCGGGTTTATTGCCATTCATAATATCAATAATATATTTATCAACTTCAACTTTTCTTGTATCATTAAAAAAAGTATTATTTTCTAAATAAACATAAATATCATAAATTAATAAATAAGAATATAAATTATTATCATTTACATTGTTTGAATCTAAATTATCTAACTCTTGTTTAATTCTATCATTAACTATATTACGTTTTGATTGATCGTGTAATAATAATAAATATGAATTGTCAAATGTTTCATTTCCGGTTTTAATTATTTTTGTAATTTCATTATCAATTGAAGATTCATAAGCATCAACTTTTTTATATTCAGCATAAGCCAATGATTTAAATAATAATTTATAAATTAATAAATGAATAAAACTAGCACCAAATACAAACATAATTATTGTTAAAAGTGTAAGTTTTTTATCATCAATATCAAATATTTCACCATTTAATTCAAATTTAAAATCATCTGCATTAGGTATCCATAATAGAGCGCTATAAATAATATAAATAATTATATAAATTAATAAAATATAAATTATATAAACTGTTAAATTAAATACAGATAATGATGCCGTTTGTTCGTTTAATATATTTAAAATATCATTTTCATAATTATCTTTCGTACATAGTAAAATCTTTTTTAGTTTATAACTAAAAGTTTCTTTATAACTATTTGAATTATTATAAAATAATGAAATTATACTAGCGATTAAATTTACAATCAATTTTAATAAATTGAAAAATGATAAACCCAATACAAAGAAATACATAACAATACATAAACCGGCAATTATTGACAATATTATTTTAAAAAATTTTGCAATATTAATAAAATCTAGCTGTTTTTTTTGTTTATTTGTACCAGATTTTGGATTACTTTGTTGACTAGTACCATTATTAACTGGTAGAATAATCGATTGAGATATGACTGGTTGTTGTTGACTCGCGTCATTACTAGGATCTACTTTTATACTTTTAATATCGATTACATCATTATCTCCTTTTTGTGGATTTGCTAATGCTACTTGTTGAGACATATTATTACTATTTTATAATATTAATAAAAAAATATTGACATATACTATTTATTTTTGTTGTTATTGTGTATTCAATGAAGATAATACTTGTTTTTTTAATGTAGATTGTGATAAATATTCTTTTGTAAAATAATAAACAATTATTAATAACATAATAATTAATATTATACAATAATATATATATACAGATATCATGCGATATTTACATAAATTATATATATCAACTATTAAATTTTGTATTTTTGAAGATACATTATAATATTCATTATATATAAAATAATATATATCTTTATTATAATTAAAAGCTACTTGTATAAGATTATTAGTATTATAATTAAATATATCAGGTTTATTAAATAAAACAGATTCATAATTAAGATCTAATATTGGATTAATATTATGATTAAATTTACTGAATAATTCCTTAGCATCATCATATAAATTATTGCTAACATAATAATACATTAATGAATATGTATAAAAAGCAGATACAATTTTATCTTTATAAAAAACACCATTTTTATCTTTTAGAATTTTGAATTTTTCTAATGTAATTTGATTATCATCATTATAAATTTCATTCATAATATTTTTAATATATTTATATAATGTTTCAGGATTAAAATTAAGTTCAAGATCATTACATTTATTTAATTTAAATTTAGCATCTAATATATCTTTTTTATTTGTATAATTACAAATTTGTTGAGAATTAATATAATCTTTATTTATATTTTCATAAATAAATTTTATTAATAAATTATTTCTTTTTGATACGTTTATTAAATTATTATAATTTATTATATAATAAATTACACCAGTTATTATTATTATTATTGAAAAAATAATAAACAAATTAAAATTTACATTAAATTTTTCAACTAAATCTTTAAAAACAAGTTGTGAATCTAAATAACTAGATGATTTATAAATTATTATTGCAGCAATAATAAAAAATATCAGACTCATATCTAATGAAAAATAGTCATTTATGTATATTATATTTTGTATTTGATAAAATTCTGGTATATCACGTAATTTTAATTGATTTGAAAAAAATCTTTTAACTAATGAATTTGCAAAAAAGTAATTATATGCATATGTATTATAAATAATATAAAAGAAACTGCAAAAAAATATTATAATAATTGTTATAATAAATATTTTATTATAAAAACCACATTCATCTTTTGTATCTTTTGATAATAAATTATATATATCATTTAAAAATATTTTTTTTCTATTTAAATAATCTACAATTATTAAAAAAATATTACTATTATATATATCATTTATTATATCGCCCAACCCCATTAATCTATTTTATAAAGATTTAATAATCCATAAAAATAAAAATATGATTACTGGATAACTTAATCTCACAATGAATTCTTGTAAAGGTGATAATACATTATCTGTTAAATATTGTTTAATATAATGGCTTCCTAATCTTTCAAGTGAAATACCTAAAACTATTATTAATGATAATATAAATAATTTAAGAACATCATTTCTAGACATAGCCATTCTATCCCAGAATGAATATTCAGGTGTTCTACTTTGAATTACCTTTTTAGGTGGTGCAGGTTGTGAATAATACGTAGGTGGTGGAACAGTCGGTTGATATACTGGTGCTTGATATTGAACTTGTTGAGGCGGTTGTTGATTTTGTTGAGACATTTGCGGAGGTGAAGATTGTTGTGGTGGTTGTTGTAATTGTTGAGGTTGTGTATTTGATAAAGATTCAAATTGTTCTGAATTATCAGTATCTGATAATTCACTATTGTATGAATAAGCTATATTTAATTCTGTCATATCTATTCAATAAAAATATTTAATTTTAATATCTTATAAATATTACAGAATAATTATGGGTGAATATGACTATATTTTAAATTTATTTTCATTATTATTGATAATAGGTATATTATTTATAATAACATATGGATGCCAATATAAAAAACATTATGAACGTTTTACTGATATACAAGAACAGGAAGAATATGAAAAAAATCTTGAAGGTTTATCTGCAATGGAAACAGATGTTGTAAAAAAATTAACAACAAATCAAATGTCGATGGAACAATTTACCGATTTAATTGAAAAAGCTAAATTTACAAAAGAAAATCTTGATAATATAATTAATTATGTTGATAATTTTGAAGTTAAAAATGGTATAAAAAATTAATAATTATATTTTTGTTCGTTTATTTTATATAAATTTAAATTATCTCTTGAAAATGTATTATCATCATCGTCGTCTTCATCATTTTCATCTTCATCGTCATTTAATATTTCCTGTTCGTCATTTGTATATTTATAATCATTGAAATTCATTTTGTAATTAGGATTTAATATGGAATTAAAATTTTCATTTGTTAATAATTTTGGTTCAAAATAATAAATAGCTAATGTAAAATTATGATTAACACCTTTAAAATCATACAAATTATTAGTAGAAGTTAAAAACTGAAATGTTAATTTTGTTAATTTACCAATAGGATGAAATTCTCTAATAGGAATTTTTGTTAAAATAGCGATTTCATCATTGAAACCTAAACTATTTGTTCTAAATTTAGCTATACCTAGTGTATGTTTCATATATGATAATGATCCCAATGAATGATCTTCAATTTCAGGAGAATGCATAACAATATATTTCTCTCCTGTAAAACATACTAATCCAGGAGCAATAATTGTATATGATCTATTAGAAGAGTCATAAAAACTATGATATAATTTTAAAAAATTAATATTATTTTGATATTTTGTTATATATGTGTAATTAATATTATTTAAACTTGGCTTTGTTAATAAGAAAAATCCTAATGTTTCTGCAAGTGTACTATCTCTCATATTGAATATAATTGGGTAATCAGAATCAAAACGTATTGTGTTTGTTATTTCAGGATTTTCGGAATCATATGCATTTGCGCGTAATTGATGTGTATTATCTGAATTACTATCTTTCCAATAACTAGCATCATAATTATTTTTAATAATTAATGCTATTGCATCATTAAAATATTGACAAAAAGTATTAATATTATAATCACCAATTTTCATTTCAAACTTTTTAAAAATACCATCATAAGTAGGATCTTTTTCATAATTTAAAATATTAGAACCTTCAATTATTTTTATTATATTATTACACTCATTAATATCAAAATTTGAATGAATATAATAATATAAAGTATTATTATATTTATCGACTGAATACATTGTTCTAGGAACACTAGACTCAATAATTTCAACACCAACCACATTTTTAATTGCAAAATCTAATTCAAGTGTATAATAATTAGGTTCTGGATAAGTCATCAAATCACGCTGTGAACTATCAATAAGTGCAATATAAGACTGACGAATGCTATTATCTCTAAGATATTTAATATCTTCGACTGACATATATAAAAAAATGATTATTTTATTTTTATAAAAAAAAGCATAATAATGCGCAATCACAAATTAGTTAATAGAACAATAGATTTTATTTTAAATAATGTAAACAATTATTATATTGATGATTTATATAGTATTATAAACTCGAATTTATTTGAAAATCAAAATATTAATAGCATTTTAATGGAAATTATTAATATTTTAAATATTGCATTAAATAATTCAAATAATTCAAATAATTATAATATTGATAAAGAAACATTAAGAAGACTTATATTTGACTTAATAAGTAGCCCTAATGGTATTGAATGTTGTTTAAAAATTACAAATCACTATATGACATAAAACATAAAGAATCATCTTGTCTATTTTTAGAAGGATTTTTTGTTATTGTTAATGGTAATTTAGAATGTGATATTAAAAAATCAGTAATAACATCATCATTATATGGATATGTATATATTTTTTGAAATTCCACAAGATTATATAATAAAATAGTTTTGAAAATTACATAACAATATATATTAGTATTACTTGTGTGTAAAAGATTATTAGGTAAATTATATAATTGATAACATTTATATAATGAATATTTCAATTCATCTAAATATAACTTATAAAAGTCTAAATTATAATCTTTACTGATATGCTTTAAATGAATAATAGTAGCCCAAAATTCTACAATAGTTTCATTTGGATCAAATGTATTATTTGCAATAATATTAAAATGTTTTTTTAATCTATTAATATTATATTCTTTAAAAGACGAATGTATATATTTATTATGATGCAGTAATTCATGCAATAATACTTTTGGATATTCTTCTTTTCTTACAATATATATATCATTTTTGTTTAAATATGTAAAACCAGAATTAACATTTATATAAGATAAAATATTATTTTTTATTTTTTTAGATAAAGGTGATAATAATAATATTACATTAAAAGTTTTTTCCATATATTGTGTAATATTATATAACCTTTTTAAAACCATTTTTATGTGTTTTAAATCAAAATCATTATCATTTTTATATATTATAATAATATTAATATTTTTATAAGTAATAATTTTACGTTTATTTACAGTATCTAAATATATATTCACAAATTTATTTTTAAAAAAATTAGCTATCTCTTTTTTTATTCGATCAATCATCTACTATATAAGGAAAAAATTGTTTTAATTCTTTGATAATACATATAATATATTTAGGATCTTTAAGTTTATTTGCAATTTTTAATAAAACTGATGATTTAAATTTAAAATCATTTGAAATATTAATATCTTTTTCTATAATACTTTTATCATCCCAATTTTTTGCTCTTTCAATAAAAGCATTAATAGCATTTGATTTTATTTCATTTTTCAATAATGTTGTTTTTTCATCAATAACTAAATCACATTTCCATATATTATTTCCACAATAAACAAACTTTTCTTTTGTAAATTCATAAATAACTTTTGAAACATCATAATGAGAACCATTAGATCCTATGCAAATATCAATATATTCATTTATAGAATTACTCATTTTTATATTTAAAAATATAAATATTTATACTTTTAAATAATGTATGAAAATCCATATAAAATTTTAAATATTTCATCTAATGCTTCAATTGATGAAATTAAAAAAGCATATAGAAAAATAGCACTAAGATCGCATCCTGATAAATTAAATAATATTTTAGATATTGATGATAAAAAACAAAAAATTAAAGAATTTACAGATGCAACAAATGCATATAATAAACTTTTAAATAATGAAAATAATATTGACAGTATTAATATTGATTATAATAATTGGGAGGAGACATTCGATTATATTATGAATAGCCAATTATTTAAAGATTTTATTAATGTAATTATTAAAAAAACCAGTGTCAAAGTAATTAAGCATGTTTTTAATTTAGATATAACATATTATGATTATTATAGTAAAAATAAGAAGAAACTAAGAATTTTTTTAAAAGATGTTGAAGAACCAGTATATATTGATTTAGATTGTAAAAAATATCCAAAGGTTGTCATAAATCATATAGATGAAAATGATTTGGAACATGAAATTATTCTTAATTTAATATTAGTTAATGAAAATTCAAATTATTATCATGTTAAAAATGTAAATAATTCAATTGATATTGTGTATGATATGTTAATTGATACTATTGAATATATAACTGGTAATATCCGAGAACATGTATTTTTAGATAAAAATATATTATTAGTTGATATTCAACCGTTTAGTAATAAATATATATTTAAAGGAATGGGAATTAATAACGGGGATTTTATATGTAATTTCATATATATACCAATTACTAAAAAAACATGGGATAAAATATCTACTGATGACAAAAATAATATAATTAATATTTTTAACCGCATAAAGTGATAAAATGATATAAAGATTTATTATTATATTAGAAATATAAAAATAATATGGCACCAGCAAAAAAAGCACCAGCACCAGCAGAAGTCAAACCAGTAGTAGAAGTAAAAACAGAAGTTAAACCAGTTCCAGATGCAAAAGTAGTAGCAGAAGTCAAACCAGTCGTTGATGCAAAAGTGGTAGATGTAGTTAAACCAGTCGTTGATGCAAAAGCGGTAGATGTAGTAAAGCCAAAAACCCCAGCTAAGAAAGGAAAAGCTACTAAAACTGTATCTATTCAAAAAACTGATGAAACAATTCCTGTATCAGAAGAGCAAGGTGCTGATGAAAAAGGTGTTGAATCTACAGGTGAAAATGTAGTACAAATTCTAGCTGATAAGATTACTAATTTAGTAGTTGCTATCAAAGATATTCAAACATCTCTTAAACCTGTTCTAAAAGAACATGATAAACTTCGAAAGATTGTAGAGCGTATTCAAAAGAAACGTGATAATGCTCGTAAGTCTCCTTCTGGTTTTGCTAAGCCAAATAAGATTTCAGATGAACTATGTGATTTTATTGGTGTTCCACATGGAACTGAAAAATCCAGAACTGATATTACTCGATACATTAATGCTTATGTAAAAGAACACGATCTTAATAAACCAACTAATCGTCGTATTATTCTTCCTGATGAAAAACTCAAAAAAATCCTTAAAATCAACAATGGTGAAGAAGTTACATTCTTTATTCTTCAAAGACTAATTTCTCATCATTTCCCAGTTTCTGGTAGCAAAGCAGCAGCGCTTGCTAGTGCGACTACTGCTTAAAAAATTTATTTTTCTAATATTTGTTTTCTTATTATAGGAGAATGGATAAAATTAAGAGAAAAGTTGGAGTATATAATTATACAAAAATGGATGGATCAAAATATTTTACAGCCTTATATAAATCTGATAATAGAAATGACGTTTTTTATATAAATATTGAAAATAATGATAATAGAAAAAATAGAGAATTACAAATTCCAAATTTTTTAGATAATGTAATAGGTGGTAATAATAATTGTGGACTTAGAAATAATGCATATTATGATAATCGCGTTGATTATTCTTTTATTAATGCATGGGCTTCAAAAAAGAATAATTTATCATGGTCTGTAAATCAAGATGGATATTTTTTAAACAATAATTTATATACTGGTCCATATAGTCAACATAGCAAAGAATGTACTGATGGTAATAATCATATTCATATTTTTAAGGCGGTATATAAATATGATAATGTACGTGGCAGACATAATCTAATAATTTTATATAGTCAAAAAAGTAATGGAATACCAATATTAGTTGAATATAATAAATCTAACAGAGCTACTATTACAAAAGTATCAGGATCACACAAAAATTTTATTTATTATGGAGAATCAAGAAGTCGTGAATTATTAAATGAAAGTGCTATAACTTATTTTAAACGATTATTATATTTAGCACAAAAATTAAATAGTAAAAAAGAATATGATTATGAAGATGGTGCGTATATTAGACCTTATATAAGACCAATAAACAAACGTCCAAATTCAATTCCAAATTTAGTTGCTCCACGACAATCAACATCTAAATCAACATCTAAATCAACATCTAAATCAATTCCTAAACCAATGGAAGTATAAAATTAATTTATAACAAAATAATAGAAATGGATCGTTTAAATTTAATTGGTGTTTTTTTAAGGGTTACATTAAAAAACAAAAAAGATGAAGATGATAAAAAAGTATCAGTAAATAATGATTTTTTAAATTTATATGAAGATGAACGCGATAAAAGAAATTATTATATATTATTTAATGGTAAAGTTTTTCCACGAAATAAATATGGAATACAACTTTTAAGAGGTGGTAAAACCGTGTGTGGATTAAAAGATAATGCAATGGATGAACGAACTATTTATTTTCCATTCATTGATGCTTGGGTATCTATGCGAAATAATATTGCTTACAATAATAATGGGCGTCAACCTGGATATTTCATAAATAATAATGAATACAAAGGACCTTATGAAAAACACGATAAAGCATGTGATGATTCATATAATCATATTCATGTAGTAAGATGTAATTATATATTTGACAGAGATACAAATAAACATGTATTGATAGTATTATATAGTCAAAAATTAAATGGATTAGGTATATCAGTTCAATATGACAAACCAAACGAACCATCTGTTTTACTTGCAAGAGGTAAAATCAGAAATTCAATATTTTATTGTGAAGCACCATCTCATGATATATTAATGAGATCAGCCGTTTATTTCTTTAAAAGTATGATGGATATTGCTAAATTATATAGAGATGAATTAACTGGCGATAAACCAAAATCTCCTGAATCTCCTGTTGCTTCATCTCCTTTAAGGGAAGAAGCTAAATTAAGAGAAGATTCTGCATCACCGCGCGCAGCATCAACAAAAAAACAAATTTAATTATTCATTATTATAGTTATATCATTTGTTTCATTTAAATCATTGAAATATGTTTTTAAATATTCCTTGTATGATTTTAAATCGGCTTTATATATATCCATGTGATTCTTGATAATAGGTTGTGTAATATTTAACTCACAACTGATATTATTATGCATTTGTTTTGACAATTCATTTCTTTTATTTATAATTAAATTTTTAATTATTTTTTTAATATTTTTTTCTCTATTTTTACCAATTTCATTTATTTTAGTATTAATTAAATCATAATCTTCATTATTATTCATAAGCTCAATAATTTCTTTAATTTTCAAATGTAATTTATATTTTTTATTAATATAATAATCAATTATAAAGAATAAGATAATTATAATAATATAAATAATAGATTTAGTTAACAATCCAATAGGTAATATATATACAATAACACAAGATAATAGTAGTACGAACACAAATGTTGCAATATTATTCATTGGCAATATTATAATAAAAAACAAATATCATTTTTTATATAAAAATTTATTTATTTATGTTATACATGTCTTTAACATATATTAATGATGTTTGGTCTTTATATTTTCACGACCCCTATGATATGAATTGGGAACCAAATAGTTATAAATTTATTACAACAATTAGTAGTGTAGAAGATTATATAAATGTATTTAAGGCATTTGAAGATTTATGGATGCGTGGAATGTTTTTTATAATGAGAGAACACATTATGCCAAGGTGGGAAGATGAAAATAATAAAAACGGTGGTTGTTTTTCATTTAAAGTAAATAAACAAGAATTTAATGATAAACTATTTGAAATTACATCATTAATTTTAGGAGAAACAATGGGAAAAACTGAATTAATATCTATGAATATCAATGGTCTTTCAGTAAGTCCAAAGAAAAATTATTATATTATTCGTATTTGGTTAAAAAATAATGAAAGAGTAAATAAGAACTCTTATAATTTGACAGTACCTCCATATTCTGTAATTATGTATAAACCTCACAATGAAGTAGAATAATATTTATATTAAATTATATAAATACTATTAATAATATAATTATATGTCTATTTCTAATTTTAAAGATTTAATCAAAAGTGATGAATATAATAAAGTATTTTTTGAAGAATATGAATTTATACAAACAGGTAGTTTAGATGATAATATTAAATTTTATAAAAGAGATAATTATAGAATAAAAAATTTAAAACATATTGAATTTCCTGAATTATTATTAAATTTACTTAATGGTGTATTAGATAATCTAAAAATTGAAATATTCATTAAAGAAACACAAAATGATAATAATGTTAATTATTATTGTAGTATGAAAAGCGATTTAGAGCATTATAAATTTATTGAAGATATTTATTATGATGTAAATTTAAATTGTGATAAAAATAATGTAATAAATCTAGATATATCTATTGATAAAAGATATAACGAAAATAAAATAAATGATATTGATAAAATTTTTTTAAATATTTTTTTATTATTTATTGAAAATAATTATAAAGAATATGTAAAAGAAAAAATATTTATTAGAAAATTAGAAAAGCTTAATCTTCACTCTTTTGTGCTAAACATAGTTTAACTGTTCCCATCGATGCTATGGTATATTGTAAGATAATTGGATAAGAATTCTTTAAATATATTTCAACATTAGAACATAAATTAGTACATTTAGTAAAAATGCTTAAATATTTCAAACTAAATACACCTTGAATTATTTCCTGTGTATTATCATTATTTTTAATTTGAATATTTTGTGTTTCTGTTGCAAGAACTGTTTCTTGACAACAAAATTCACCTTGACAACTTAATATTAATTTTCCACCTATATTTTTAATTTCAATATATTCTGCTAAATTATGCATATCTCTTATAATTTTTTGTAAATAAGTGGATGGCATAGTTATAATTGTATTAAAATCAGCAGGTGGTATATCTACATTTACAACATCTATATCTAACATAGATAGTTTATAAGTTGTTTTAACATTTTTTTCATTATTTTCAATAGTTATTCCAAGTATATTTGGATCATTTTTATGTATAAATAATGATAATATATCACCATTTTGTATTGTTTTTATTAACATATGAAATTTTAGCATATTTATACCAACATACAATTTCTTCATACAGTAATATTTTTCAAATTTATCAGCATGTAATTTTAAATGAATTAAAACAATATGAGTATTATCTAATGCAACTATTTTTAATCCATTTTCATCAAATTCTAAATTTACGTCCATTAAAATTTCTTTCATAGCATCTATAACCGATTTTATAGTAGATGCTTGAATTGTTTTAATTTCTAATATATAATTATTATTTGTCATATTGTATAAGATTAAAATAAAGTCCTTATATAAAATAATTAATAATTATTGTGTAGATAGATTGGTTTTGTTTCAGGTATTACATCAGATGATTTAATAAACATATTGTTTAAATTTTGTAAATAATTACTTGGTGTTATATAACCTTTACCGAGTTGTATAGATTGTTCTAATAACGAATTATCACCTTCTATTTTTCTTTTATATTGTAATTCAATAATTTCATGTAATGTTGAATATTCATACATTATGTTCTATATTTATGTACCATATTTTTCATTTCTTTGTCATATGAATCGCATATATCACGTATTTCATCCCATTTTTTTGGTTCTTTTTCAGTTATATTAATAAAATTAATATCCCATAATTCACTTAATGTATTATTAACATTTGAATTATTTTTTATAAAGATTTTTTCAATTTCTTCATTTGAGAAATTGGAAGGTGCTTGTGAAATAATCTGATCCATTATATATATTTATATTTAGATAATTTATATTTAATATAATCCTCAGATATTTCGTAAGCCATAACTTCAAACGGATGTTCGTTTTTACTTGGTATAATATCATTTATACCTTGTGGAGTAGTAGATTTATATTTATTAATCATTTCATCTCCATTTTCATCTTTATAAATAAATTCATCTAAATCAGGATTAGCTCGAATCAAAGGTTCTGTTTCCCTTTTACGTGAAACAGTATATTTTTTTTTCATTAAATATATATTTAATGCATCTTTATCATATCTTTGTAATATATGAATACTTTCATGAATTAATATTTTTATTAGTTCATCCTCTTCATAATTAATAATTTTAGGTGATAAAAAAATAATATCAGTTCTTGTATGTGGAAAACCTTCTTCATATTCATCATCAATTAAAGCAAATTTCCAACTCTTATTATTATCATAATAATTTCTTGCAACAACAGTACATTTATCAAGCTTATTTTTTTGTTTTTCTGTAAAATTTAAACAAGCACCCATTACTTTTTTCTTATATTGATACTTATTTTCACATTTTCTAGCATATAAATCATATTCTGATAAATTTTCTATATATTTATCTTCATCTGCATCAATAAATTTTATTGTTTCTTCCTGAGACATATATATATTATCAGAAAATCGTTCAATTTTATTTCGGTATATAAAAATAATAATCACAATTATTAATATTATTACTACACTACCTATCAAAATATAATTCATATTATATATATAAGGAAAGATTAATTAAATTGTCTTCTTTTTTTACAATTAAATATTTATCTATTATATTTTTTGTTATTGTAAATGGAAATTTTATTACATCATCATCTATTTTTATGAATTTATGCATATTAATATATGAATAAATATTATTAATATTACGTTGAAGATTTCTAACACCATCTTCATCTACTGTTTTTTCAATAATATATTCAATATCTTTGTCGCTAATTATAATATCATTTAAATCAATATTATATGATTTACATATATCTTTAATTAAAAACTTCTTAGCAAGTTCTACTTTATTTTGTTTTGTATATTTATCAACCTTAATTATAGTCATACGATCTCTTAAAATAGGATTAATTTTTTCGATATTATTAAATGTAAAAAACATTATTGATTTTGATAAATCAAGATTAATATCACCTAAAAATTTATCAGTAAATGTATCATTTTGTGTGCTGTCTGTTATATGTATTAAAGTATTTGTTATTTCTTCACCATAACGACTTGTTGAAATCTTATCTAATTCATCAAAAAAGAAAATAGGATTCATTACTTTTGCTTTTATTATTTCATCTACAATTCTACCATGTGTAGCACCTTCGTATGTATATAAATGTCCTTTTAAATAACTAGCATCTGATATTCCTCCTAATGGTATAAATGCAAATGGATATTTTAAAACTTTTGCAATACAATCTTTAATCAATTTAGTTTTACCAACACCCATTGAACCTTGAATTCCTAAATTACAACCCTTTGCATCTGGATTTGCTATAAATTGTGCTAAAATTCTTACAATTTGTTCTTTTGTTTCATTGTGTCCGTAAATATTATTATCCAATTCTTTTCTTACATTAGTTAAAAAAATACTAACAGCATTAATATTTCTACTATTATTATTAATATTATGATAAATACCAAAAGGAATTTTATCAATTACATTAATAAATTTATAAAATTTTGAATATTCAGATGAAAATGTTGAAATTTTATTAAATTCATTTAATTTATTTATAATTGTTTGTTTATTTTCAATACTAGTATTTGCTGTTAAAATTTTAAATCTCAATGGTATTTTTTTTAAATTACTATCATTTAAATCTGTTTCTTTTTTTATTATAGATTTTTTTGTGTCTGGTAAAAGACTATTGAAATATGTTATTTCTTCTTTACTATAACTTTCTGTTATAGGATTGTAATCCCTTTTTCGCGAACCCATTTTTTAAATAAATAATAAAAAAATAATCTTATATACAACATCTATAATAATAAGACTTACCACTTGAATTTTCATATCTGGTAATCTCAATAATTTCTCCTTGTTTAACACCTAACCATTTTGCAATAACATCATTTTTTAATATTAATGGTAATTGAAGTTTACTTTTAATTAAATATTTATTCATAACTTCTGTAGATTCTTCTGGTGTTAGTTTACGATGAGGAGGAACTAATTCGTGTTTCATCGGATTAAATTGTAATTCTTTAAGTTGAAAATATTGCAACATACCTTTCTTTTTTTGTAAAATTTTATCAATAATATTTAATTGCATAATTGTTGGTGATGTTAAAATATCATTATTAAAAATTAATAAAATATTATATTTTCCATTATAACTATGAACGAAATTATCAATATTTGATTTACTTTTTTTAAGAGCATCGATAACATTGACTCTTAAAGATTTTGTTAAAGCAAATATGATAGTAGAATTATCTGTATGAAATTCAATAATTTTTTCATCATTATAAAACTCTTCTCTATCAATGTCTTGTTCGTGTTCTGAAAATTCATCAATATTTTCATCACGTTCAACTAACATTTCTTTAATATTTTGAATAACATTATCAATTTCCATTTTGTTAATATTTTTGTTTTATCTGTTTATATATCATTTTTTTATTTTTACAATTCACGATTTAATAAAACAAGATTTTTCCATAATGAAAAAAAATAAATTAAATTATAATTAGATTCAATATTTTCTTCTGATATATCACTCATATTTATATTCTGATATAAGAATTTATTTTTAAATAAAGATAAATGTCTATAAATTCTATTATCAGTTATATTAATAATAATAAAACAATTGAAAATAGTTATTTTAAAGGCGATATTAATGAATATCTTAATAACGGTACAATTTATATGAATATTATACAATCAAATTTTCCGAATTATCACGAATGTTCTAATAATTCAATTGTATTATTTCATAATGATATTTGGATATTATTGGAATTTAATATTACATCAAATTATAAAGATATTTTCTGGATAATTTCAATGTCAAAAAATAGAGAAGAATTATATAAATCGCATTTTATGTCTGTTTTAATTTAAATCCCTTCCATCCAGCACTAGCAATATAAATACCATGATGTTTCTCAACATATGATCTCAATTGATTACGATCAGGAATTTTCTTTTTGTCTGAAACATTTTCAATAGCCCACATTTTGAAATCATTATATACTTCTTGTAATCCAACCTTCTCCTTACTAGATGCATCAGGGATAATACGTTCATTTGCATATTGTCCGATAACATCATTATTATCTTTATATTTAGATGTAGCATTGATAACTTCTCGTGGTTCAAACAATTTATTTGGATTAATATTCTTATGACGTTCAATTAGCATACTTAGAAAATATTCACCATAAGTTTCAAATTTTTCTGATAATTCTAAATCCATCATAAATTCATTAGGTTTTTCAGGATCAGGATTTTCACAGAAACGTGATGTAAATTCAATTACTCTCAATCTACGCCAAACACCACCGTCTTGTGATGGAATTTCTGGTAATTCATTACAAGCTAAAATCATTTTAAATTGTGGTTTAAATTCATAAGGTTCTTTATATAATCCTCTTGTTAAAATTCTATCATTACCAGACAATTCTTTCATATATCCAACATTAATTTTATCATTTTCATTTGGTTCTTGTAATACTGCAAATCTTCTTCCTTTTGTTCTTTCTACTTCTCCTTGTGCCGCATTAGAAGCAGAACGTTTTTGAGTTAGTAGTGAAATAGGTAGTGTAGCATAATAATCTCCTACTGATTTTTGAATTAAATCTAACAATCTACTTTTACCATTACTACCTTGACCTGTAAATATATAGAATCTTTCTTGTGCTATTGAACCATCAATAATACAAGCTAAAATATCTAGAACATAATTACGGATATTAATATTTGTAAATACTTTTTCAAAGAAATTATTAATTTCAGTAATTTCTGGATAATTTGCTGAATATGGAATATAATTTTTATCAGTTGATAAAGAAATATAATCATCAGGCATACCTTCTCTGAAAATATGCATTTTCATATCATATACACCATTTTTAAATCCAATTAAATGTGAACGACAATCTAATAATTCTTCAAATTTTTCATCAATAAATAGACATTTACATTCTTTCATTATATTATCTTTATAAGATGATGTTTTCAATTTTTGAGCTATTTTTAATGCTTCTGTGCCTCTTTTATTATACATAGCTTGCTGAGCTTGATCGTATGCATTATTATTACTAATGCTATTATAATAAATTGCTCTTTCCATAAATTTTCTACAAATATCCTCACTTAAAGCTTTTCGTAAATTTAAACCTTCGCGAGTTCTTACCCAACAATGACAATCACGATCATACTTATACCAAGTGTCTTTTGTTACAGCTTTATATTCACCTTTATAAATTACTTGAATTAATTTAGCTACATCATAATGTGCTCCTTCTGAACCAATTGCAATATCAATCAATGGAATTACTGAATTGTCAATAATTTCCTTATATCTCTGTGGATTATCAGTTTTAGCCCACCATCTCAATGTTCCCATTCCTAAATGATCTTTCCTCATTCTATCCCATAAACTTTGACATTCGCCTTCAACATAATTACTGCCAATTTTAGAAAATTCTACCCATTGTGATAACAATCTATAATCAATATTTCTTAAAACCCAACCAAGATTAATCCAACTATTATAATTTTCTGCCCGAGAAGGCGACAAACATTCTGTAATCAATTCTCTTGCTAAAATATAATCATCATCATTTGTATAATTTTTAATAATATTAATCTCTTTTTTCAATAAAATATTATTTTCTAATTTTTCTTTTAATTTTTTATCAACAGTTGGTAAAATATGTCTAATATATTCTTCAATTTCACCTGTTGCTTCTTCTTTTGGAAGTGTTATTTCTTTTTTAATATTTCTCATTGAAAATAATTTAATATATGCAATTTCTTCATTAGCAGTTGGATTATAATCTATATTTGTTGTTAAATTTTCATCAATATTAAAACTATATATTTTTGTTACTCTATATGCTTCTGAATCTGGTTTTTTACTACCATACATTTGCCAACAATTTGCATTTATAATTGCTTTGTCTATAATGTCTTCATATTCATTGCATAAATATAAATCACTAAATATTGTTGAAGCAATATCTAGAATTTTTTTTCGAATAAAATGCTGTGTATTATTATCAATAATAATATGTGGAAAAATTATATGGATTCCATCTTTAATTTTATTTTTTAATTCTGTTGGATATGGTTTTTCCATCACATATGCAATATTATTCTCATTATTACCAATCAAATACATATTAATAACTTTGAAATAATTATCAATAATTTTGAATAAATTTGCATCAGTATAGACACGTTGTAAATATGGAACTCCGTTTTCATTAACAGGCATCGGAAACCTAAAATCTAAATCTACTCTAAGAGGACTAGGTTCAATAGGTTTTTCAGTTAAATATAAATTGGCACCATTTGTGATAGCCAAAGAATATATATTAAGAAAATATTCATATTCTTCATCACTAATATATAATGAAACTTTTGGATAACCAATACTTGTATTCGTAAATGGTTTGCCTTTTTCAATTTTATGCTTTAAAATAAATGTTTTCAATTTATCCTGAGCACTCATATATATTAATAACTAGTTATATTTTTAAATTATAAAAAATATCATTTTTTATTATTGCTATTTATAGATTAACATAATGAGTTTTTGCAGTCCCACAGCTGAAAATAAAGTAATATGTTATTGTTTTGAATCTTTATTGACAATTGCAAAAGCATGGAATTATTTGAAACCAAAAAATAGAATAATTATTTCAACAGATACTACTAAATTATTAGAAAATATGGAAAAAAAAATGGGTAAAAAACATTGGGCTTACCTTGATATTATCAGAATTATTAATCAGAATAGAAATTATAATATTACAGAAGCTATGAATAAAATAGATCATAAAGATTTAAGACCATCACAACCAATTTCATGGGTTGGCAATAAAACAGAATGGTTATCAAATATTGATATTGCTAAAGTACTGCGTCAATATGAAAAAAATCCTGAATTATTTTATAATTTTTATGGCGTTTATACAATAGATTTTGGACTTAAAAATTATAATGGCACATGTAAATTTGATAATCATTGTAATATTGATATTAAAAAAATTATAGCATCTGGTAAAAAATTTTTTGGATTCATAACTAATTTATGTAAACACGATGAACCTGGTTATCATTGGACTTCTAGTTTTTTTATTTTAGATCCGAAGTATGATAGTTATGGTGCTTATTATTATGATAGTGTTAAAAGACCTATTCCAAAATTATTAAAACCAGTATTTTATGATATAAAAAAACAAATGGAATCAATTTATCCTGATAAAGAATTTAAAATTAAAGTTAGTAATGTAGAACATCAAAAAAGTAATACTGAATGCGGAATATTTTCAATTACATTTCAAACAAGATGGTTATTATTATTAAAAAAAGATGGATATAATGTTAAATTTATAGATGTTATTAATTTTCGTAAAATGAATGATAGTGTAATGAAAGCATTGCGATTTAAATTTTTTAGACCAAATATTAAATCAATACTTAAAAACTAGTTATTAAAAAATATTTAATATGGATAATAAAGAAAAATTATATGAAATTGCTATTAAATTTGTAAAAGATAAACATAATTTAAATGAATATCCACGTGATAAATTTGACAAATTTTATTTTCAATTTTTTAAAAATAATACAAAACTTGATAATACAATTCAATTACAATTAAATAAACAAGTCCTTAAATCAATCGATGAAGAATTATTAATAAAACAACCAGAAGAAGCAAATGAAACAATCGATGATAAAATCAAAGAATACGAAAAACAAAGAGCAAATGTTAATATTATAACTAAAAATATTAGCGAAGCACAAGATACAGAACAGGAACAACAACCATTAGATGTAAATATACCAGTTAATAATTTTAAATATATAAATGTTGATAATAATTATCACAATGGTCGTTCATTTATTATTAATACTATGAAAAATACATTTAATATAATAAATAAATATAATAATTATAACATTTATCCAGCTTATTTATGTATTCCAAGTGATATAAAGAACATAACTCCTTATATTATTGTTGGAATTACAGATGGAAATAATAATATAACTTATACATTTATTCCAGACAATATTAATAAAATATGGGATATATGGAAACCTGTTAATGATAAATATAGTAATATTAATTTAATGAATAATTGGAATATTAATTTATATGATTATAATAATAATTATTTAAATTTAAATAATTATTGGTTTGATATATTAGAAGTTCTCGAAGATGATAATTATTTTAATTGTAAAATAAAAAATAATCATGATTTTAATCAATATGATAAAATTAAAATAAATTTAAACAATATTACATATGATTGTTCTATACAAAAAATAGATAATGATATTATTTCAATAAATAAAAATAATAGTATAAAAATAGATAATTTCATTCATAGCAAAATGTTTAATTTAAAATATCAAATATCATTAATATTTAAAACTTTTCCTAAATAATAAAAACCATTATAACTATAAATACAAAAATAATCATTGTGAGTAAATCAAGTTTATATTTTATTTTTATTTTTTCTGGATCAGATAATCTAGTTTTCTTTCTTTCATATCCATTTATATTTATTATTAAAAGATATACTATATAAATAAATGAGATCATCAATAATACATGTGTTAAAATACCAGTCGTATTTATATGTAAATTTAAATAATTTACAAAAATTCTTAAATAAAATGTATCAAAATTTATAATAAATACAGTAATCGTAAATAATATTAAGTACCATATTATATATATATACAAACATGATGATAATGTTGTTGTTCTATCCGTATCAATCATATAATGTGTTAAATAAGTAGTAATTAAACGTAATATATATACAACTGCTATAAAAACTATTTTATCTGTCAATATTATTTCTAATTCTTGTGATGGATCTAAATTATTCGCTTGAACTTTTTTATAAAATATATCATTTGCGATTTGTAATGGTATATTTTTATTATTAATATCATTATCATATGTTTTTAATAATTTATCAAAAAGATTATCTCCTTTTTTATCAATAAAATTTTTAGATACTAATTTTCTTTCTGTATTTGAAAATAAACTTTTAGTATGTGAATATTTATTTAAATTATCTTCAATATCTTTTATTTTAATATCTAAATCTTTTTTTATCTTATTTAAGTTTTCAATTTGTGTTTTTCTTTTATCATTAGAACCTCCAATTTTAACAGATTCATTTGCAGTTTCTGTATGTTCTACATGTCGTGGTCTTTTATTAAATTCTTTATCTCTTAATTCATTCCTTAATGATTCAAGTTGTTTTTTATATCGTTGTAATATTTTAAAAAATTTATCAACATCATGACTATAATCTGAAATTATATTGTCTATAGTTGTTTTATATTCTGATATATATGTTTTTATTGGAGTAGCTTTATTAATTTCTTTTATTTTATCAATAGAAGTTGTATAGTTATTTAATTGAGAAGGTGATGTTGATAAATATGTTAAAAAATTTTCAAATACAGATGATAATGTTATTTCATATTTTGATAAACTAAGATTTTTTTTAATGGTATCTTCTATTTGATTTATTACATAATTTAATTCAATTTGTCTATTTTTTAAATTATTATCATCTGTTGTGTCTTGTAAATACTTGTTAAAAGCTTCTTCAAATACACTTGGATCATTTGGATTATACGGACTACTTATTTGTATATATTTATACATTTTATTAATTAATTGATCTATTTCACCGTTGTTATCAAGTTTTCTTATTGATTTTTCAATTTTTTCTTTTATTTTTTTAAATTCTTCTTTTATTGTTTCAATATGTTCTTTTGTAAAAAAATCATCATTTTCAGGTTGTTCTATTGATTTGCTATTTTCAATGTTTTCTGTTCCTCCGCGAATTATCTTTTTATATTCATTATTACTTATTAATAATTCTTGTATCATTATTTGCAATTTATTATCTATATCATATTTATAATAAAATGATAAAAATGGTATAAAAATATGATAAAAACTATTATAATATTTATTTTTATAGCAATAATAGCAAAAATTTATTAAATATTTAATAAATTCATTATTATTTATTTTATTTATTTGTGGTTTTATAAATTCTTCCGGTGTTTTAATATTATGAGCTATTAGTTTCTCATGTATATCATCTGTATTATCTGTATTATTTATTTTTTTATACATTAAACAAATAAAATGATATATAAATGAAGCCAATTTCTTATCTCTTTTATCTAATAATGTATAATAATAAACTAATTCACAATAAAGATTTACTGGATTTTTTTCTATATTTCTAAATATAAAACTTGATAAATATAAAATGTTATATTTATTATCATAATCAAATAAATAATTATATTTTTCTATTTTTAAATATTTTTTATAATTTATTATTGGCAAATCATTATAATTAGCTTTAAAAATATTATCAGATGTAATACATATATGATCCAAAATATTATGATTAATTATAAATTTTGTATTTAAATTTTTATTTGATTTCATTGTTTTTTCTAATGTTTTGACACAAGCTTTTAATTGTAATTCACTTAATTCAATATTAAATACTCTTTTTAAATTAGTAAAATTATATAAATTCACTTTATTATAATTTGATATATCATAATTTGTATCATTTAATTTTATTGTACTATTTAAATAACCCAATGAATGTAAATACATATATGTTTTAAATGAATCATAACCAATTAAGGTAGAATTGTCATTTAATTTAGAATATTTGTAAATAAATGTTAATAAATATTTTGAATCTATAATATTATTCTTTTTTATAAATTTAACATTAGTAAATAATTTTATTATAACTTGTTTATCTTTAATTATTTTATCATCTGGTATATATTTATAATGTTTATACAAATAGTTTATAAATATATAATAAATTATTTCATCACTTGTAAAATGATTTGTTAATAATAAATCATAATTATAAAAATATATTATATTAAATTTAATAATTTTTAAAATAGTAATTAAAATATTATTAATATATTCCTTAATAATTTTTAATGGTTTATTTTTTGAAATAATTATTGATAAATCATGAGTATTCAATAATAACCATATTAATTTTTTGTTATTATTGAATTTCTTAATAATAGGTAAATCATTTATTTTATCATAAATTAAATTAAAATCCTCAAATGTTATATATTTACCACCACCAAATTCAGGATCAGTATTACGTTCTCTATAATAAGCGTTAATATCTTGAGATGAATCTTCTTCAGAATCTTCTTCAGAATCTTCTTTTTTTTGTTCTGATGTAGAAGATTTTGCATCATCTTGTTTTTTTATTCTTTGATCTTTTATAACTTTTCTAACAGTTGATTTAAATTTTTGATTTGGATGAGAATCAAATTTTATATCTTTAAAATCATCATCAATATCTCTATTAATATAATAATCATAATCAATATTTCCAATATCATCCTTATCATATTTCAATTTACCTTCTTTGTCGAATAAAATATAACCAGGAAAAGATGGATGATGTTTTAATAATCCATATTCATCATCGACTAAAATAAATTCGTTTTGCATTCCATAATCACTAAATTGATGTGCTTGTGGATTTGCAATTTCATCATCATCATCCATATAATCTCCAAGACCGTATTCATCTTCTGCATCAACATCATATATTTCAGAATTTATATCATTTATATATCTTGATTGTTGTGGACCAATATTTTGTCCTGCTATTGGTATTCCTTCAATAAATCCTTGTTCTCCTTGTGCTAATGGAACACCATTTTCTGGTTTTAAAACTAACTTTTTTTTTAATTCTTCTAATTCTAATTTAAGTTTTTTTATAATTTCAGAATCAGGAGATATTGGTTTATCACCTTTTTGTAATTTTTGAATTTCCTGTCTTAATAAATTTATTATTTTATCTTTTTCTGCTATATTATTTGGAGTTGGACCTGTTGGTTGCCCTGGTGGCCCTGGTGGCCCTGGTGGTCCTTGTGGTTGTGGTGTAGCATTAGATGCTAATGCTTTAGTTATCAATGCTTGACGAATTTTTTGTTCTTCTTCTTTCTTTTCTTTTGTTTTTTGTTCTTCTTCTTCTTTTTTTCGTATTGCTTCATCTTCTAATCTTTTTTCTCCTGATTCAGCATTTTTAAAAGTATATTTTGGAACATCTTGTACTAATTCCTGTTTTAAATTTATAGGTGATTTATCTTTAAATATCATTGGTATTATCAATTCATTTAAATATCTTTTAAAAGCTATATCATCTTTTATGTCAACATCTATTATTTTTGTTAATTCACTTACAACATCTTTTACAGCATTATCTTCTTTACTAATTAAATCTTCAATAATACGAATAGTACTTTTGTATGTATTAACTAAATTATATCCGGCATTATTACTGGAAGTTCCATCTGTATTACCATAAAAATATTCATTTAAATGTTGCAATTCCTCTTCATTACCAGTTGTTAATTTTTTATCATCTTCTTTTTCTTTTAGTTCTTTATAACGAATAAATTTTTTAATTATTTCTCTATCGCTATAAGTATCTGGATAAGCTGATTGTAAATAATTAATTATAAATTCTGTTATAAATAAATCACGATTTAAATCCATTATCTATTTTACAATAACAAATTTAATAATTAAATGCTACTAGACTCGTTAATACAAATATTACTAATGAAAAATTTGAAATAGTTTTATAAATTTGTTCTTTCTTTTTATAATTATAACTTATGTTTTTGTTGTCATCTTCCATGCGTTTCTTAGTTACATCTAATGTTAATACAAATGGTATAAATAATAACATTAATATAATTATGATATGTAATAATAATCTATTAATACCATTTATGTGTATATAAAAATAATATAAATAATTTGGTAATATTTTTAATGAAGTATTGCCAAATAATTCAAAAATTGGATAATAATATATTATATTAACTAATCCAACAACAAATGCAAAGAATAATATATAAATTAGACAATAATACATAAAAGCTGTCTTAAAATTATTTATTAAATTTGAATTTAATCCCCAATAAACCAATGATAATGATATCATACGTAATATAAATGTCGTTAATATAAATATCAATCGATCCATTAATACCACATTTATTCTATCAGGACTAAATTCAGAATTATCTTTATAATTTTGATATATACCTTTGATTTTTTCAACAGTTGTATCATCGTTTGTATGTGTTAAAGTTGATTGACCTTTTTCTGAAACAGAATGCTTTATATTTTTATAAGGTGGACTATTATCAATAATAATTTCATCGATTGTTTTTGGAGGTACTTTACCAATTAATGGATCAACTTTGTGTACGCTCTCAATTAAACTTTCCATAGGCATAAATCGTTTATTTATATAATATTCAGGATTACCACCTGTTATTGGAGTTGTATAATTTTTAATAGAAGTAAATAATTCAGAATATTTATCACTATCTTTATTTTCAATTATTGTTTTTAGATTACTAACTACTCTTTCTCTTTGTTTTGCATTCATTTTACTTAAAGATTCTGTAATTTTTTTGATTTGTCCTGCTAATTCTTCATGATAAACTTTACTTTCATTTGTTTTATACATAAATCTATATAAATTATCAGGATTTGTTAATCCTGACAAAAATTTAATATAAAATGAATATCTTTTTGGATTAAATTTTCTAACATATTCATCATTCATAAAAAAGGAACCAATATTTAACATTACATTTCTATTTGGATCACGAATATTAGGTAAATCTCTGAACCCAAATAATAGTTCTGACATTTTGTTTTATCTCTATTAAAATAATGGATAAATAATATTATAGCGTTTCATTATTAATATATAAAAACCACATACTACCTACGATAATTAATCCTAAAACAATAAATATTAATAAATAACTATAAATATGATATAATTTGAAAAATATAAATCTCATAAATATAATCAGTAAAATAACTATTAATATTACTACTGATATTGCAATAGGATAAATATTATATGTATTATATAGTTTTGTTGAAACATTTAATTGGGTAATTAAATTATTTAAATCTTTATCATTATTTTTAGGTTTTATTGTCTCATAATATGATATTGGTATATTTTGTAATGGTATATAATTAGTATCAAAATTAGAAAAAATATATTCTTTTTGTAATTCTTTACTATTTCCAATAAAATAGTATTCGATATTCGCACTAGAATTATTATCCGAACAACTCATATTAATTATATATTAAGATTTTATAATTAACATTGGTTCAAATATAACAACACTTAAAGCAGTCATTAAAACTATGAAATTATATGATACTAATGATACATTATTTTTCATATTTGTAATATCTCTGTTTGTCATATTATAATATTTATTATAATAATCACAATTAATATTTAATGGTAGTTTTATTAAATCTTTATTTGTAAAAATATTATTATTATAAAAATTATAATTTTTAATCACAGTATTTATACTATCAAGATCACTTGCTGTTAAATTATCCATTAAAAATATAACAATATTAAAGAATTCTGCAATATTTTTATTAATTCTATCAATTGCTGTTTTTGATGAAGATCCTGTTGTATATAAAGATCTTGTAGTTGTTAATTCGGAAACAGTTATTGAAGTTTGTTCTATTGGTGGCGCTGATGTTTGTGTTTGTGTTGTATATAATTCAGCAATTTGTGTTATAATTGGTGTAGGATCAGGTATTGGTGTTGGTGTTGGTGTTGGTGTTGGTGTTGGTTCTGGAGCTGGTGCTGGTGCTGGTGTTGGTGCTGGTGCTGGTGCTGGTGCTGGTGCTGGTGCTGGAGCTGGTGGTGGTGGAGGAGCTGGAGCTGGAGCTGGTGGAGGAGCTGGTTTTGGAAAATTTAAACCAAAACCAGCGCCAGCACCAATACCTTGAAAATTCTCTCTTATATTATATCTAAAACGATCTGATACAAATGTTTCGATTGAATTAGTATTAACCGAAAAATGTTCTGTTATAAATTTCTCTATGGTATTCATATCAGGATTAATCTTAGAACATAATTTAGGATCTATATTACTAATTTCTGTTTTTAAAAACAATATTAGTTTAGAATAAAGTAATATTATTAATTTAACTATTGAAATATTTTGATTATATAATGTAATTAATTCATTATTATTATAACCAACATCCATTATTGATGTTTTTATACTATTTGTCAAATTTGGTTGATTTATATAAATAGAATTTTCTAATATTTCTTTTCTATCATTTACAAATCTATATGTTGTTTCATCATAATAATTATGATTAATAACATTATCATCATCATTATAAATTAGAAAATTTATGTTATCTAATAAATTTTTTATTTTATTTGGATCAATCATTACAATATTATAAATAATACTAATTAATGCTAAATTAGTATCAGTCCCTTTTGTAGTTTCAGGTATTGTATATAATGTATTTTCACTATTTATATTAATATTTAAAGTCGGATTTGAATTAAATTTATTATAAAATAGTATATTTTTATTTGGAGATTTATTATTTACAAATAATTTATATAAATTAGGAGTACTATTTGTTATATTTCTATTTAATACATTTACAAAGGTATTATGTAAAGTATAATATACTTTATATTTAATTCTATCATTAATATCGGTATCAGTATGGATAAAAACTTTATATGGTAAATTTAAAGATTTGCCAGATAAATTAAATGCAACTGTGGTAAATTGTGATATATTATCCATTATAGGTTCAACGCTTTTGTCTCTATGAATAATAGGACTACTATTACGAATACTATCATTAAATGAGTATAATTGTAAATTAGTATTTGCATCATAAGAATGTTGGTTTACATATATATAATTATTGGTTAAAAAATTTGCAGTATTAATATTTATAGAATATTCATTTTTATTATTATCTATTATATTTGTTGGTAATTTATAATAAGTAACAATATTTTTAATAGTTAATTTTAAACTATTTATATCGTATGAAGATGTTGTAATTGTTGATGTATCTATTAAATTTACACTTGTTGTTTTTAATAAATTACTTGTACCTGTTGAATTATTATAAATTACTTCACAATTTGATATATTAATTGGAGTATTTGTTGAAATAATATTACTACTAAAAATATTTATTAAATTTTTACCATAATTAATTACATTATTTAATTGCGTATCTGTAAATAAATCAATTGTAGTTGATGTTGTTGGATTAAGTTTTTTATTTATATCTGTATAAATACCAGAAATTAGAGAAATATATTTTTCTTTAATAGTTGTTTTATTTGTTTTTTCAGCATCTGTTCTAATATCTTGTAAATTATTTCCAATAAATTCTTCATCCATATCATCAATTTTATTATTTTTTAATTGATTTTCAATATAAACTTTTAATTTACCAACAATATCTATAATTGTTGACATTTTATTAGGTATATTAGCGCTTTGTGTAATTATATATTTTGCAACATAATATTCATTACATAAGTATATATATTGTTTTATAGCATAATAAAACATAAAATAATATTTTTCATAATTTGTTTTAATTGATATATATTTATTATTATAATAAAAGTATATATTTCTTATCATATTTTCGCTTTTGTTATGTGTCTCTAATGATATAATATTAGTAATTAAATGATTTAAAGGATTATGTCCTGATGTAAGATTATTATAACATAAATCATAATCTTGTGTTATTTGGATATTAGAATTATCATTATTATAAATATTATTATCATAATTATTTATAATATCACTATTAATTGTTGTTATAATTTCATAATTATAAGGTGACGCTGAATTAGCAATATTTTTAATTTTTTCAATTATATCATTTTTTGAAAGATATGTTTTACTATTATAACCACTATTACTTGTATTTGAATTATTATTAATTAATGATTTATAAAATTCATTACCACCCATCGCATCATTCATTAATAAATTTAATTTAGTATTTGCTACTGTTACATCACTCTTATATTGTGCCATAGGTTCATATATTATATATTTATTCAAATATGTATTATAATATATTACAGCATTTGATAGTGTTAATATTAATAAAACACACATAATATAAACTAAACAATTATATGTATATTTATTATCATTATTTGTTATTTGATCTTTATAATAATAATTTAATATAAATACAAATGTTAATACAAAATGTAAATATATTAAAAATTTATCATTAAATCCAAGCATATTATATGGTACGTCTATTATACCTAAATTTTCTGGTAATTTAATTTTTAATTTTTTATAAATATTATATTTTTCTTTATAAATAGCAATATCTTCATTATAATTTTTTAGTTGAATATAATAATCATCCATCATTTGTTTTTTCTTTAAATAATTACGATCTTTTGTATCGCCTTGTGAATATGTAAATGTTATAGATAAATCTTCACCATTTAACATTGGTTTTGATAGTTCTTTTGGTTTTATTGGTTCTTTTTGTTTATAAAGATCGAAAAATACAGTTTTATCAAATTTACTAATTAATTCTCCATCATTGTATTTATTATAAGTATAATTATATATATATCTAGCAGAAATATATAAAATAGTGAATGTAATATATATTACCATTATCTTAATTTTTTCATCAACTGGTATAGTATCATCATCAAATGTATTTATTAATAATTTATATCCATAATAAAATAATAATAATACATTAATTATATTATATGAAAAATTTAAAATTCTAGATTTAATATCATAATTAAATAATAATTTTATAATATAAAATAATGGTACAATTATAATTATAAATAAAAATACAATATAATTTAAAGTACAATTAGGAATATAAGTTTCTAATTTTACTAAACCAATACAATGTATAAATCGTTTAATAATAGATTTATCATTAAAAGTTGCTACAATTGGATTACATTCTTCTTTCTCATTTATAAATAAATTATAAAAATACATTGCATATGATGCAACAAATAATAAAGTAATTATAGTAATTGCTATAATAATTAAGTAATTTAAATATGATTTGTTATAAACATCTTTTGATAAATAATATTTGTCAATATTACTATAAATATTATAACGAATAGTTTCCATTTCGATTGTTTTATCCTTGTTAAATTTTTCAGTAAACGCACCTAAATTATACAAATTTGTATAATTATATGTAAATTTTACCATATTATATAATTCATCTGCAATCAATATTATACACAATATGAAAGTAGTAAAAATACATATATTAATGAATATATTTAGCTTTTCATCACCTGTCATTTTTCTATATAATGATTATACATTAATAAATAAATAATATGTCCGTATGGATTAAATTTAAAAATAATTTTACTAGAATTATAAATAGTTTTAATGAATATGAATTAATATTAAAATCATATTCAAAATATGAATATAATCTATTATTTTACTCATTTATTGGATTTCCTATTGATTTAATTATTGACGAATTATTAAAAATAAAATTTAATAATAATATAAATAAAAAGGAGTTAGTTTGGAATAAAAATATAGTATATTATGAAAATCAAAATTTTTTTGAAATTGATTTGAATAATCCAAATATATCAAATGACTATACTTTTTTAACAGATATGTTATTATTTATTATTAAAAATAAAGCAGTAAGTAATAAAAAACATCTTATTATATTAAAAAACATAGATAAACTAGAAGAATATTCATATGTTTTTAGAATTATATTAGAAAAATTTTATAATAATGTATATTTTATCTGTTCTACGAATAAAATATGTAAAATAGAGTCTCCAATAAAAAGTCGTTTTTCACTCATTCGTTTAAGATTATTTCATATTGATGAAATAAAAAAAATATTTAATGATTTTATTCAAGAAAAATTATTAATTGAAAACAGAAATATAATTTTTTGCATATTTTTATCACAAGTTAATATAAATGAACCATTATTAATTACAAATGAATTTTGTAATTTTAATTATCCACCAATTTTTAATTTTGTAAATACAAAATATGACATATATGATATACGACAATTATCATATAAATTATCACAATATAATCTAAGTATTTTTAATATAACAATGGATTTAATAAAAATTTATAAAAAAAAAGCAATTGATATAATAAAAATTGCTGCTGAAATAGATTATTTATTAACAATATCAAATAAAGGTAGAGAACCTATTTATATTGAAAATTTTTTATGTCAAGTTTTATTATAAAAAAAAATGAATATAAAATATTAATATAATTAATTATTAAAGATGAACTTCTGTGAAATATGTCATAACATGATTTATATTAAAACAAATGAATCTAAAAATTTAGTATATTATTGTAAACATTGTTCTTTTGAAAAAGATGAAAAAAGTAATAATGCAATTAAAATTTCAGAAACAATTTATACCGAAGATGAGCTTTTATATAATCAACATATTAATAATTATTTAAGATTTGACCCTTCTTTAAGAAGAATTAAGGATGATAATATTAAATGTACCAATTGTGTTATTCCAGATAATGAAAGACAAATTATTCCAATTAAATATCATCCATCGCATATGAAATATTTCTATGTATGTGATAATTGTGGATTTACTTGGAGAGAAAATAAAAAATGATTATAATTTTTTATATTTTTTTTCAAGACATTTGCTGATGTTTTTTAAGTGTTTCAAAAATAATATTAAAAAAAAATTTATAATTAATGAAAGAAAAAATAAAGTTTTTACTTTTTATTATAGAGATACCAAAATAATATGTAATTTTAATATTAAAAATAGATTAAAATTAAAATAATTATTCAAAATCATATATAAATTCTATTTCTTTCTTATTAAAAAAACCTAATACTGTATTGTCTTCTATATTTTTTATATTTATAAAATGAATTTTATAATATTTCAAAAAGATAAGTGGTTCTTTATTTATTTTATCTAATATTATTTTTTTTAAATCTTTTATAGTTATATCAGGATCATATAAATCTATATATGTATATTTAAAATAAGGGCTTGTATTACAATAAGCACAAGAAACTTTTATTTTTTGTATTTTTTGTATTTTTTTCAAACAACAAAAAAACATTTTTTCCCTCTTCTTTTTTACTATCTTTTCTTTAATATTAAATTTGTTCTATTTTTTATAATAATAGTCAAAAAAATGATTAATTTAATCTAAATGGATACTATCATCAAAAGATGAAGCTTCGTTCAAGAAAAGATACGTCTATGATTCGTCGTCGCATCACCTTCAATGAAAAAGCCAACAAAACTTATTTTCTTCCTAAATTATCAACATTAATAGTAAAAGAATACTATTCTGATGAAATGAAGGAAATAGTAAGAGAAAATATAAAGAATCGCAGACAGATTAAACTCGATCTTTTGCTTGAAATGCGACAAGAAAAAGAACAAAAAGTAGAACTGATGTCAAAGTAGAACTATGATCTTTATAAAGACCAATTTAAAGTATTTTTTGGTCTTTACAATAGTATTTAAGCAAAAAATAAAAAATGATTATTAATATAAGAATATATATTTAATATGACTTCAAATGATTTAAAACAACCATTTGATGAATGCAATAAAGTTTTAGCTTCATTAAATAATGAAAAAATAAGTAAATTAATTATGACAAAATATGAATTTAATCAAGTTATTAGTCAAAGGACAATTCAATTATCAACCGGACATATGCCATTTGTTAAAATAGACTCTCCTATAAAATCTAATATGGATTTGCGTTTAGTTGCATTAGAAGAATTAAAACAAGGTAAAATTCCTTTCATAATTAAAAGACCACTTCCAAATGAAAAATATGAATTTGTACGTGTTAAAGATCTAGATTTAAGCGCCGTTAAATATATGATCGATTTATAAATATATATAAACTTTTTTTTATTATTAACTATAATGTTATTTTCTATAATTTTAGCGTGTACGTTAGATGGTGGTATTGGATATAATAATAATTTAGCATGGGATATTAAAAATGAATTAAAACTCTTTAAAAAAATTACAGAAGATAATTATTTACAAAAAAAGAATGCTATTATCATGGGAAGAAAAACATTTTTTTCTATGAATGAAAAACCATTAAGAAATCGTATAAATATAGTTATTAGTAATAGTTATTCATTAAAACATGATTATTCTAATTTACTTATTTTTTCAACAATGGATATGGCTTTAAAATATTGTGAAATTAATAGCGAAAAAATAAATAAAGTTTTTGTAATTGGTGGTAAATCAATATACGATTTATGTTTAGAAGATACAAAACTTTATAATAATATTGAAAATATATATTTATCAGTAGTATATAAAAGATATTTATGTGATATTTTTATTGACTTAAAAAAAATATTAAAAAATTTTAAGCCTGAATATAAATCAGCAATTTTTGATCCTGATTTTTTTCATATTATTATGAAGAATAAATCCCTTCTTTTGTAAAACAATCTTTTATATCATCTTGATAATGTTGATAAATATTTATGGCATTGTTTAATATTTCATTGTTTTGTATCATATATCCATCAGCGTTTTTATAATTAATAACAGATAGTTTTAAAATATCAACAGCTTCTTTAAATTTATTATTTTTAAAATATATTAATCCTAATATATGTTGAAAATCAGGATTATCTTTTCCAAAATTATTATAATGTGCTTCAACTTTTTTTATATCAGTTTCATTATTATTTAACATTTCAATAAGTTTAATGAAATTTATATTTTGTAATAGAAAATTATTAGTATTTGTAGATGAAGTAAATACGCCTAATTTTGATCCTTCTAATATTGTATGTTTATTTAATATATAAGCACATATATCTGCTTTATTATCAAAAATATATTTAGATAAACTTAATTTTAATGTAAATCTAACAACATCTAAATAATTAAATAATTTTTCAGCCATTGAAGGTGATACAAAATAAGCACATTTTGAAATTAATATTTTAAAATATAAAGTTGACATAACTATATCTAATGGTTCTGTTTCACTATTATTTGAGACTGACATTAATAAAATATCATATTCATATGTTGATAAATTTTTCATAAAAACTTTAAAATTTTCTACATGTTCTTGTAATAATATAATATCATCTTCTATTATTAAATTATGTTTAGTTGTACTAGTTTTTATCATTTCATATGCTTTTTTATGTTTATATAAATTTGACAATTGAGCTAAATTAAATTTAGTTTGCAATTTTTTAAAATCATCATCGTGAATATCATCGGGATTTAAATTTATCATTTTATTATAATCTCCAACATTTGATTCAATTTCTTGTATTGTAGGTGTTGTTATATTTATTACATTTATATTATAATTATTTTTTTTCATAATTTCAATAATGTTATTCATCATATTATTCAAAATAGGTTCTCTTTTTTTAAGATGTTCGCTTCGTATAACATAAATATCTATCTTATCCATAATATTTATATAAAAATAATTAAGTCTTAAATAATAAATTATTCTAATTTTAATTCATTTACAGTTTCTTCTAATTTTGAAAATGAAGTTTCTAAGGCTCTTAATTCATTATTTACAGTTGTTAGATCAACTTCTGGCTTTGCTTCTAGTACAGATAAACGATCGGTTAAATCAGTTAAATTAACATCCGGTTTAAATTCTAATGAAGCTAATCGATTATTTAGATCTGTTAGATCAACTTCTGGTTTATCTTCTAATGCAGATAAACGATTAGTTAAATCAGCTAATTGAGTTAGATCAACATCTGGTTTAGATTCTAATGCAGATAAACGATGATTTACATCAATTAAATCAACTGGTGGTTTAGATTCTAAAGCAGATAAACGATCAATTAAATCAGTTAAATCAACAGATGGCTTAGATTCTAAGGCAGATAAACGATTTATTACATCAGTTAAATCAATAGGCGTAGATCCAGATGATTGTCTAGATTCTAAATTATCTAAACGTGAAAATACTGATGATAAATCAACTGATTGCGGAGATGATGATGATACACCTTGTGATTCAAAAAATCGTAAACGTTCATCAAATTGGGCTAATAATCGCTGGATATGTATACTATTCATTTATATTATAGTTATATAAAAAAAATGATAATATTTATTTATATATATTTATATTAAATGATAATTCCGATTCGTTGTTTTACATGTTCCAAAGTAATTGCCGATAAATATGATTATTATCATAAAGAAAAAAATAAACTATCTCCAACCGATAAAAAAGATGATCCCAATTTTAAATTTTATAGTGATATTCATACAAAAGAAATCCTAGATAATTTAGGATTAACACGTTATTGTTGTAGAAGAAGTTTAATGTCATCTGTTGATTTAATGGACGTTATTTAATTTTTTATAATTAAATATAAATATGAGTTTGTTAGATTTAAGTGTCGGAAAAATATATGAAAATACAATACAGACAATTATTGATATAATCAATGAAACCGTATATATAACGGGTAGTAAAAATTATTATTATGAAATAATAAACATTGTTAATAAGGATGATAGATTATTTTATATTGGGATAATTTTAATAATTTTATCTTTTGTTATATATTTTATAGACGGAGTTTCAGTTTAATATGTGGTATTATAATTATTACATCGCAATATTAATACTAGCTATAATTTTTTATTTAATTTCAACTAAAAATACGAACATATTATTATCAATTATTATAATTATAATAATTGGTTATTTTTATTATATTAAAATAAATCAATATAATGATTTAAATAAATTAAATCTTAAAAATCAAATCAAATTACTTAATACAGACATAGAAAACAGAAAATATATATCAAATGATATATATTATTTAAGAAAAATTCCCAATAAAATTATTTATCTTTATAAAGATGAAACATTATTTAAAATTATATTAAATTTAAGATTTATAAAAAAATATGATTTTGAAAAATTTACTAATATCATAAACTATTTTGAAAAATTTTATAAAATATATATTTATATTTTATCAAATAGATATGATATAAAACAATTTTTTAATATTTTTATTTCAATAAGAACCGCTATAATAAAAGAATTATATTCGATATATATAATTCTTCCACAAAAAATGAAAAATAATTTTGGATTTAATTCATTTGATGAATTAAAAAAATCAATTAATGAATTTATTATATATTCAAGAAAAATGATAACAATTTTAGAGAGATATGGATATGATGAAAAAAAAGTATATTATCTTGAAGATACAAAAGTAAGACCTTATGAATTTAATAATGATATTTATTAATATCTATCTCTTTCAGGAAATTGATCTCTGGGAAATTGATAATCTTCAAATTTTAAATCACCATTATACACAGTAAAACCTCTGTTAAATCCTAAATCAAATAAACTTCTATCACTACCGTCATTATATAAATCATCTATGTAATTTCCACCACCTTTTTTTATTGCCATTTTCTTTTTATAATCTACTTTTAATATTTTAATTAATATTAAAATTAATTTTAATATTGAAACACGTTGTTGTTTTATATTTATTGGTCGTCCGCCACCAGAGATTACTGAATTATTAAAATCATTAACATTATATTGTTTAAATAATTCATTCATTTTTAGTATTGCTGGATCAGCACTTGTATCAAAAGTTGTTGCCATTATTCTAATATATATATATTTTTTTTAATATTATAACTTATTAAATAATAGTATTAAACATGGATATTTTTAATGTTCCTAAAATTAGATTATTAGGAAATACCAGTAATATACCATTCGTACAATTCGTACAAAATCAGACATGGACCACTAAAAATCCATGTTTAAGTATTGAAAATGGATATACAAATTTAAATGGATTACTTATAAATGGTTCTAACTATAATAGAAATACTATAACTTCTCAGAGTAATATTGGAATTAATATTTTAGGCAATGGAAATTTAATATTTAGTACTAGCAATACACAAAGATTAATTATTTCAAGTAATGGTTTTATTGGAATTGGCACAAATTTTAATACTAATTATGCTTTAAATATAAATGGTACTATTAATGCAAATGCCATTTGTAAAAATAATATTGAACTAGACAATATTTATTTAAAAATTATTAATAATTTATGGATTCCTGATACTCTTACAAATAATATCTATAATAAAAATTTTAATACATTTGTTGGAATAAATAATAGTAATCCTCTTGGTAGTTTACACATAGGTTCGTCATCAAATATAAGTGATGGCACAATAATTATTTCAAAATCATTAGGTCTAAATAGTAATAGAAACTTTAAGATAGGATATGATAATGATTTAAATTTTATAATTGGTGATTACGGTAATTCAAATAATGTTAAATGGACTCCTCAAATATTAATCAATTCAAATGCAAATTCATATAGTATTAATGTAAATAGTAATAGTTTTGTTGGAATTAATAATAGTAATCCATTATATACATTAGATGTTAATGGAACTATAAATGCAACAAATATTATTGGTATTGGTTCAAATATTACAAATATAGATTATAATAATATAACTTTTTCTACAATTCCAACATTATCCAATCTTAATAATTGGATAAATTCTAATAATCAAAATGTAATTTATACAATTTCATCAAATGTAAATATAAATACATCAAGTAATTTACAAGCATATAATTTAAATGTAAATGGTTCAATAAATGGAATTACATATTTTAATAATGGAATAAATTTAGAAAATATTTATTTAAAAATTATAAATGCTAATGATATTTATATTACTAAATCATCAGCATATAATTTATATGGATCTTGGATTAATACTGGGATAAGAGATGGTACTAATGCTACTATATATACATCAAATATTACAAATTATACTGTTGGTATTAATACTAGCATTACAGGTAGTTTTCAATTAAATGTTAATGGACGTTCTTATATTAATTTTATGCACGGAGATGGATATAATATAAGTAATATAAATTGGAATAATATTAACTCTTCTACAATTCCACTATTTATAACATCAAATAGTGTTGATAGTTTATACTATAATAAAGTATATATAGATTCTACATATACTCCCAATATAAGTACTACAATAATAAATAATGTATTTACTGATGCTAGATTTAATAGTATATTAAATATAACAAATACTCTTTTAGGAAATGGTACAAATAGTGAAGTTATTAATAGTGTTGCTAGTCAAATAGCAAATAGTTCAAATTTTGCAAATACTTTTGTATTTACATCATTAAAAAATAATCCATTCAATAATATTGAAAGTAATATTATAACTAATTTATATAATATTGGATTAAATACATCAAATAATTCTGTTGATTCATTAAATATAGGCGGTTCTATTAGAACATCTGGATACATATATTCATCAAATATTATTTATGAAAATAATTCACCATTAAATAATATTTATGTTTCATCTAATGTTTTAAAAAATAGTTATTTAAATTTATATCAAACTATAAATTCAACAAAAATAAGTGAATTAAATCCTTTTAATATATATCCACCACCATTGTATACTCAATTTATTAATAATTCAAATATTATTAATAAATCTATATATGGCAATGGATTATATATTTTTGAATGTTCTGATTATTTACCAGCTTATGTAAGTAATATTTTTAATTCTAATAATACTAATTGGACTCCATCGCAACCAATTTCAAAATATACTGGAAATCAATCTTATTTTAATAGAAATGTTGGTAATTTTAATTATATTTCAAATGATTTAAATAACATTTCATATTATGGTATCTATTTTCAACTATATTATTCATGTGGATTTATATTATCATCAATTAATCTTAGTATTTATAGTTCTGGTATAAATCTTCCAAATGGTGCACCAGATGAATTAGTTATTCTTGCAACCAATGATACATCTGTTTTAACAACCTCAAAAAGTATATTTAATAAATGGAATAATATTTATACACGCAATAATTTAAATACATTATATAGATTTAATACTCAAACTAATTCATATGAACTTAATTTAAATATTAATAACAGTAATTTAGATAGCTATAGATGTTATCGTTTTATTGTAACTAAATTATATAATGATATTGATATTGTAATAGCACAAATCAATTTATTTGGATATCAAAAAAAATTTTTATGGTATAATTCAGGTTCAAATATTTACTATACAAATGGTAATATTGGTATTAATATTATTGATGATTTATCTCCTCATGCATTAAATGTTAATGGTACTGTTTTTACTAATTCTAATCTTTTTGTTTCCTCTAATATAGGTATTAATAATAGTAATCCTTTATCCTATTTACATATTGGTAATACTTATAATCTTAATGATGGTTCTATTA